>SDBU01006814.1_pt1 | contig 13355 bp, 12 predicted proteins | sample 2277071 | NCBI WGS metagenome assembly SDBU01 (sample SAMN10397929, study PRJNA504765) | marine sediment metagenome | isolation source: marine sediment core GS08_GC12, 126 cmbsf | place: Arctic Ocean: Gakkel Ridge, Loki's castle | collected 2008 | reverse complement strand
CCCGTATTAAGGTAATGCGCCTGCCAGTTGGCCGGGTTGTTGTATTGATCAGCGAAATAATAGCGCTCGGGTTCTTCAGCGGCCATTTTTCGCGCAACCCGGATCGCGCCATCCGATCCTTCTAATGGATCGGTCAACACCAGCTCTGCGCCATGCGCTCTCAGAACCGTCAGCCGCTCCGGGCTGGCATTAGCGGGAACCGCCAGCGTAACCTGGATACTCAACGCAATCCCTAAAGTCGCATAGGAGATGCCCATATTGCCTGAAGTTGAATCGAGCAAACGCCGGCCGCCATCGAGATGACCTGCGGATAACGCGGCGCGGATGATATTCAGCGCCGGTCGATCTTTAATCGATCCGCCAGGGGTATACCACTCTGCCTTAGCAAAAACCTGTACATTTGATGACAACCTGGTCAAGGGCAGCAAGGGGGTGCTGCCCACATGCGACTCTATTCCGAGAGCGCGGGGTGCCATCAAGCGAGTATCACTATCCATGACGGGTGCCGTCATCGTAAATTCTCCATATTGTCTGGACCAGGATCTATCCTGATTGAAAATTCTCTCATCTTAGACGATCGCCGACCAGAAATTATTACCACTTAAACTAAAACGGCCAACAGGGATCAAAAAAGGGCAGCGTAACCTTACCGGCTCTGCGGGACTTACTTCGCATGCGGGGGCACAACCACCCTACCTCAATTGTTGGCCGTTAGAATGAAGAGGCGGTGGTTATGAACCCCGCCCTATACATGTACACTTTACCAAGAGAACTCCCTAATATTTATGAGTTAATATATAATAATTGTATTATAAGCGATTCACAAGGATTGTCAAGAGGGATTTGGGCAATTGCTAGTCCAAAGTAGTAGAGTCCCCTTTGTGCAAAGTTAAAATGTCCTATTTCGGTGGCAGGCAAGGTCAAAAGGACGCGGGTAGGTCTGGCCATGCCCGCCAACGATCGGCATTGGGAAAGCTGCTTTAGTGCAGCCAGGATGCCAGGGCTTAGCAAAACGACAGCAGCACTGGTAGATAAGGAAACGAAAGGGGGAATTTCAACTACAGCTTGTTCGTTGGTTTTCAGGCGAGGAAATTTATGGGCAGGGGTGGCTGTTGGGACGCAAATTCCTTTTTGCTGAAGGGATAATTGCCTTCCCTGGTTATGATTCATTCTAAACGCATCCAAATCAGGGTCTGCTGGATGCGAAATCCCTGATCATGAAGAGCCAAGATCGCACGCCCGGCGGGGTAATCGAGGATAATACGGCGACGCCTGGCGAGCTGCCGACGGGCCACTGGCAATAATGCCCCAATAACGCGCTCCTCATCATCTGCGGAGGAGGCAAGCCATAAATGATCGGCGTGTTTTGTGTGCGGCTGCCAAGTCAGGATGCCAATATGGCGCTGCCCTTGCTGAGCTGCCCACTGTCTGATATGGCTGCCAGTGAAGAACCGATAAACGCTGCCTAGCAAACCAGGTCGCAGAGCTGTTAGATGAAAAGGTTGGTGCCAGGTCAATTCAGGTGGGTATAGAACTCGCAACCATTGGCGATATTGATCCCAATAGCGCCTTTGAGGTCTGGTTATACTAAGATCCGTTGGCTCAGTATTGGTCTGTGAGACAACCCGGTTTTGGGATCTGGGTTTGATCTCCCAGGTTGTACGTTGGGCGCGCTCGACGAATCCGAGGGATTGGTACATAATCATCGCAGCTTCATTATCGCTGCGGACATGCAGCCAAATCTCATCGGTGCCTCGCTTGCGAGCATGTTCAATAGCGCTGTTGGTTAAAGAACGGGCGATACCCTTTCGCCGGTAAGCTGGATCGACAGCTACATTGGCGATCAAGTAGCAGCGTTTGTCCTGATACTTGTAGGGGATCAGGCTGAGATTTCCCGCCAGATAACCATTCTCTTCCCATACATAGCCGCTAAATGGCAGAGGGGCATTCTCGGCGACCGCCATTGCCCAGCGCAGGTAGCCCGGATTGCGCGCGGCGGTATGCATCTGGTTCACATACCGGCGACCATCCTCGTCGAGTGTATCCGCAAAGCAGGTCTCTATTAAATCTGCGACCGCGTTTAAATCCTTGCGGACATCAAAAGGGCGTAACTGACTGGGATTTGGGGTTAAAGGTCTCGTGATTGCGCTCATCTTTTGTGGGTAATCTTCACATTTTACCCTATCCTACCAGAGATACGAGCCCATGATCATAGATTCTCTTCAATATTTTCTTTATCAAATCTTTAAAACTTTTTGTTATACTGGATTGAACAGAATTATCAATCCAAATGACTGCCTGAGCACACAAATGAGAAATTTGTCATGAAACCAGCCATTTTGGTTGTCGACGACGATAAGAAAACCGTCGATCTAATCCGCCTGTACCTTGAAAAAGATGGATACAGGGTTCTGGTGGCCTATGATGGCCGTGGAGCGATCGACATCGCGCGCAACAGGCGTCCAGGTCTGATCATATTAGACTTGATGCTGCCCAAGGTTGATGGTTTGGATGTGTGTCGTCTGCTGAGAAGACCCGAAGGGTACCCTTCTGGCATTGATGATAATCATCTGGGTTATTCAGTGTTTCTACATACACAAGAGGACACATTAAAACCTTTCGGGTCTTGGGGAATTAGAGCAATGAGCATTTTCCCTTGCGTTGATAGCGGTGAGGCTTTACAATTATTCAAACAATTGTTCTGGTAATTCTATCCCTCCGGTGAGGGAAAAGGGGTATGTTGAGATCACGATGAGTCTTGACTTTCAATCTATTCGCCAACAAGTAAAGCAGTTTGGGAAAACGGCTGTTCTCCGGGAACGTGAGCTGCAGGGAAAAAGAACCCGGGCAATCGAATTGCTTGAGAATAACGCCCATAATCTGGCTGACTTGAGCCGGAAAGTGAAGGATGTGGTTCGGGATTATGATCCTTCCTTGCGCTGTGCAGTGCCCTTAGAAGAAGCCTTGACAGCCTCATTTCCGCCGCCTGATCCCCCGCATGGGATGACTATCATCGCTGCCGATGGTTCCCAGATTACTCCCGATCGACATGCGGAGGTCGATTTCGCGGTCGTCAACGTGGGCGCAATCCTGCTGCGCCGGGGTTCTTCTGAACCCCCTGAAACAACCACTACCAGCCAACTGCTGTATGACGAACAGCTATATACATCCACTGGAAGAATTACCGAGGCCAGCCTGGCGGTGAGGCGAGATCTGAATGAACGCACCATCCTGGCAAATTTGGCTGAGAAAGCTCCCCCTCCCGTGGTGACCTTCACAGATGGTCCGATGGAGTTATGGGGTGGAAAAGCAGGCGATCGTCAGGAGAGGGCTGAATTTCAGAAGAGCCTGGAATCATACCTAGATTCCCTTGCGCAGCTATACAATCTGGGTGTAACTACTGCCGGGTATGTGGATAAACCCGGCTCTAACCTGGTTGTGCGCTTGCTGGAGGTGCTAATGACGCCCCAAGCAGAGCTGCCAGAGATAAAGAAAAAACATCCCCTGCGTGGGGTAACAGATACTGCTTTATATCGCCGGATATTGGCTGCAGGAGAACGTTCTCCGGTTTTCTCCTTGCAATCTCAATCTGCAAAGAGCTATCGGGGACCTCTGGCGCTGCACTTTTTCTATCTTAACGTTGGTCGTGCAAACAGCCCATACCTGGCGCGGGTTGAGGTCCCGGCTTGGGTGGTGGAAGACCAGACAATGTTGGATAATCTGCATGCTTCCCTGATTGAGCAATGCCTGGTATTGGGTACACGCCCTTACCCATACCTGCTTCATCGAGCTCATGAGACAGCGGTGGTCAAACTTGAGGAAAAAGATCAGGCAACCCAGATGATCCTTCAGGAATTACGAGCCCAGGGGGTGCAGGTGGGTGAGATGTCTGCCAAGCAATCGACCAAACAACTTGATGGTCGGACGAGGATAAAAGGATGACGACAATTGAAATTGGACGCCTGTTGCGCGCCGGGACAACCGGTTTTGTAGTCGGCTGCCGGGTATCCCAATTAGACGCTCCATCTTTTGGTGCTTTAGTGCGGGTACCATTAGAGGCTGGTTACCAGATATATGGTCTGATATATGACATCCATATCGACGATGATGGCTTGGTACGCCAGCTGGTGACAGCGGAAGGGATCGATGAAACCGTGATCGCTGATAACCGCGTAAATCGCAATGTACCCATCGAGATAAGTGTTTTAGCGGTGGGCTACCAGCAAGATGAGCAGGTATTCCACTTGCTGCCGCCCCGCCCCGCGCTCAGTCTGGATGCGATCTATTTGTGTGATGATGAAGAGCTGCGCAACTTTACCTCCGCAGGACGATTCGGCTATTTCCGCCACATCTTGCGTGCAAACGATCTGCCAATTGGCGATCTGCTGGCGGCCCACTTGATCCAAGTTCAGGATGTGCAGGTAAAGGCGGGAAATGAAAACTGGGCTTTGGAGGCCACACAAGAGTTAATTGTCCTGCTGCGGGATGATTACGCGACCTTGATGAGCGTGATCAGCACACTCGGTGACGCGATACCCGAAACCTGGGATGGGGTGAGATCATGACAGAATACATTGGTTATGTTGTCGGGGGTGGTCTTAAGGAAAACCTGAGTGTCCGCCTGACAGTGCCGGCGAACCAAGTCCAGGAAGGCGCCTTCGCGGTGATCGAGAACGATGAGTGGCTGTTTTACGGTCTGGTGACGGACTTACGCCTGGGAGCCACCGATCCAAGATTTGCTGATGAGCAAAGCGAGGCGCGCCTGCCTGCCGAGCTGGCCAAGCTGCTGCACGGACAGACCTTATTCACAAATTTAGAGGTTTTACCGGCTTTGATGCTGGAGCGAGGACCCGAATTAAGCAGCCAGGAATATCAAACCTGGCAAGCTGAAATCGATGCAGGAGCCCGCCCTCAGCCGCGGCCCCGACCAGTCAAGACCATTCCACCGCACCATGCCAGCGTGCGCATGGCAAATGCGGGGGATATTGCCGAGATATTCGGCGAAGTTAGTAAAGAAGGTAATTTTGTGATCGGCTACACTCGTGAACAGGCTCATCCGGTTTGTCTGAATTTGGATAGATTTGTTCAGCGATCCTCTGGTGTATTTGGAGCCACAGGTTCTGGAAAATCGTTTTTGACCCGCCTGGTTCTGGCAGGGATGATCCATTACAACCGTTCCTCGGTGCTGGTATTTGACATGCACAATGAATACGGCTTTGACGATACTGCGTCAGATACTGGTGAACGCGTAATCGGATTGAAATCCAAATTCCCCAGCCGGCTGCGGGTGGTGGGACTGGGGCAAGGGGCTCAAATCCGCGGCCAGGCACCAGATTTCAATCTCGAGATCGCCATGCAGGACATCCAACCTGAGGATATCGAGCTGCTGACCCGGGAACTCAATCTTCGAGAAACAACCCCAACGACCTTAGATGCATTAGTGGCTACTTTTGGGAAAGATCATTGGTATAAGGAATTTATGGAGATGAGGCCCGGAGCTGTCATTGAAGACGATGATGGCAAAAGGAGTCCAGCACCTGATAGTGTCGAGGCTTGGGCAGATCGATCTGGCGTGCATCCTGAAGCAGCTAAAGGATTGCATTCAAAAATGGGATCGCTCTTCCGGAGATCCTATATCATTGAGAACCCAGCTAGTGATACAGTGAGTGAAATCATTAAGGCTTTGGATGCAGGGCAGCATATCGTCCTTTCATTCGGTGACCACGAAAAGGATCTGGATTATTTACTGGTCAGCAACCTGCTCACCCGGCGCATCCGCCAGGCGTGGGAAAAGCGCACCAACGAGTACCGCGCGAAAGGCGAGCGTGAACCACGCCCACTGGTGATCGTCCTGGAGGAGGCGCACAAACTGCTCAATCGGGAGATGGCCGCCCAGACCACCTTCAGCACCATTGCACGGGAGATGCGCAAATATTACGTCACCCTGTTGATCGTCGACCAGCGCCCTTCGCAAATCTACGATGAGGTCATGTCGCAGCTGGGCACCCGTATCTCAGGATGGTTGGGCGACGATGATGATATCCGGGCGGTGCTCTCTGGTTTAGCTGGACGAGAAGCGCTGCGCGGAATGCTGGCCCGGCTGCAGCCCAAGGAAGAAGTGCTGCTTCTAGGTTGGGGAGTACCGATGCCGCTGCCGGTTTCCTCGCGTCGTTACGATCAGAAGTTTTGGGAGGAGTTATTAGGCACGGCTGGAGGTGAACGGGGTGAGGCAGAAATCTTAGAGGAATTGGGATTCTAAATGGTTGATCGCGAGATACTTCTTTTAGCCACTTCACATGGAGTTGCAATCTGTGGAAGTGAAGCTGCTGGCTGGAGGGTAACCCGGCGCGATTTACCTGAATCATTCTTCACCTGCGTGATCGCCCAGGGAGATATGATCTTAGCCGGTACGAAGGATGGCATCTTCCGCTCAAGTGATAGAGGGGCATCCTGGCAGGCGGTCAACAGCGGTTTATCGATTGGCTATATTCGCTGGTTAGCGGCCCACCCTGATAATCCTCAGCGGGTATTTGCTGGAAGTGAACCAGCGGGGATTTTCCTCTCTCAGGATGGCGGACTTTCCTGGCAGGCGCGCCCGGAGGTGGCTGAGATGAGGGACCAGCAAGGATGGTACCTGCCGTACTCACCAGAAGCCGGTTGTGTGCGCGGCTTCGCTTTTCGCGGTGCGGATGGCTTCGCGGCTGTTGAGGTTGGCGGGGTTTTAGTCTCCAGAGATCACGGGGGTACATGGGCTTTGAACCGGAAAAACCAATCCCCTGAAAAGAATATTCACCCTGATGTGCATTCGATAACCACACATCCAAATTCTGCGCATCTGGTAGCCGCGCCAACAGGCGGCGGTTTTTTCCTCTCTCAGGATGGCGGTGTAACCTGGGATAATCGCTACCCGGATTGTTACTGCAGAGCGGTATGGTGGAACCCGGTTGATCCTGATCATATGCTTCTGGGAGCGGCGGACTGGGTCGATCGTAACGGGCGAATCGAGGAGACCCGGGATGGAGGCTATACCTGGAGTGAAGTAACCCGCGGACTTGATCTGCCCTGGCGCAACCATATGGTAGAGCGCTTCACCCAGGTTGGCGATCATCTGCTAGCGGTGCTTTCAAATGGTGAATTGTTGGTCACCACCCTTGAACCATTGAACTGGCAAAGATTACTGCCGGAGGTACGGGATGTGGCGGCTGTAGCGAATTTAACTCTGACAAACTGAGGTGCGTTATGGAAAAATTATCTGGCAAAGTGGCGGTCATCACTGGGGGAGGCACCGGCATCGGGCAGGGGGTGGCATTAATGCTGTCCGGGGAGGGCTGCAGGGTCGTGCTGAGTGGAAGACGAAAAGCACCTCTGGAGGAGGTGCTGAAAAAAATAAGTGCCCAGGGTGGCGAAGGCTTGGTTGTTGAGGGGGATGTCTCAGAGGCAAGTGATGTTGATCGCTTGGTCAGTGCTGCGCAAGAGACCTTCGGTCAGATTGATATTTTGGTTAATAACGCTGGCATCGGCGGCGGAGGTTACATCCACGAGCATGACATTCAGAACTGGGACCAGGTATTGGCGGTCAACTTACGGGGACCGTTTCTAACCTCTCGGGCGGTTTTACCAAAGATGCGTGCCCGCAGCCAGGGGCATATCATCAACATCAGTTCGGAATCAGGCTTGGAATATTATCAGGGAAATGGTGCCTATGGGATATCAAAACATGCTTTGAACGCTTTGGGCGAGTTTATCCAGCGCGAGAATCAGGAATATGGTGTGCGGGTAGATACAATCTGCCCAGGAATGGTGATCACGGAGATGACTCAAAATTCGCCTGGCCTGGATCACAGTAAATGTCTATACCCTGAGGATATCGCCGATTTAGTCTTGTGGTTGTTGACTCGCCGGGCGAACATCAAGATCGGCACCCCGATCCTGATCCAGACTATGGAGAACCCCTGGACTTGAGATTGAACATTTCTACTCTGGACGCCAGTACTTCGAATGGGCTGTTTATGAGTCAGGTTGGCATTTCCTGGCGGGATGACCTGGGCCGCGGTTTAGGGTTCTTGTTGCCACCATTGCGAGAAAATATTTGTCTTTTGACTTTAGCAGGGATCATACCTGATGAAACTGGCAACTTTGTGTTACCTCAAGGTGGATGGCAAGACCCTGATGATCCATCGCATCAAGAAAGAAAACGATATGCATCAGGGGAAATGGAATGGTTTGGGCGGTAAGCTTGAGCCTGGCGAAACTCCCGAGGAGTGTGTCGTTCGTGAAGTGCGTGAGGAATCGGGTTTGACCATCGTGGACCCGCTTTTAAAGGGATTGCTCACTTTTCCGAAGTTTGCCAACGATGAAGATTGGTATGTGCTTGTATTTGTTGCCCATGAGTTTGCGGGTCAATTGATCGAATCAAGCGAGGGGGTTTTAAAATGGATTGATGACGAACAATTGGTAAATCTTGACCTGTGGGCCGGGGATTTGATTTTTCTACCCTGGTTAGAGCATCCAGGATTCTTCTCGGGGAAATTTGTTTACCGGACTGGGCGTCTGGTCGATCACCGCGCAGTGTTTTACGATAGCCCTTTGCAGAATATATTGGGCAACCCCTAATGGATTAGGATTGATGTCAGATGGGTATGACCGAAACAATCTATGACCTCTCAGCTGCCAGAGCGATGGCTCTTTACGCCCAGCACCTAACGGATCCAGATCATCAAAATGCTGAGCTGGCTGATAAAAGCACCCTCTATCAGATGGTAAAGGATTTGGGCTGCGTGCAGATCGATACTCTGTATGTAGTGCAGCGCAGCCATTATTTGATCCTGTGGAGCCGGTTGGGGAATTTCGAAACTGTTGATTTTGATCGCCTTATTTACGGGCCGAATGACAGGCGCCTTTTTGAGGGTTGGAAACATGCGGCCTCGATCATCCCGCTTGAAGATTACCGCTACCAGATTCCACACATGCATTATGTTCGTAAAAACCCGGCTAAAATGTCCGCTGAGTGGCTATCAGAACCGGGTAATCAGGAACTGCTTCAATCTGTATATGAAAGGATCAGAGATGAAGGACCGCTGCGCGCCAGGGACTTTGAATACAAGGGTCCCAAAAGAGGTGGCTGGTGGGATTGGAAACCGGCGAAGAATGCTTTGGAATATCTCTTTAACTGGGGAGAACTGCTGATCGCAGACCGGGTAAATTTTCAACGGGTTTATGATCTACGCCAGCGAGTGCTTCCGGATTGGGTGGAGACGAGTGTGCCTACGCCTGAGGAGCGTGACCGCTACTGGCTGGAGCAGGGGGTTCGAGCGCTGGGTATTTGCCAGCCGCTCCAGGCTGCAAATTATTCATACCGCAAACGCAATACTGTCAGAGGTTTTATTAGAGAGATGCTGGGGGAAGGCATATTTATCGAAGTCAAGGTTCGCGTTTTTGATGGCAGTATCCAACCCTACATGATCCATCACCAGGACCAACGACTGTTTGAAAAAGCGGCGGATGGCGATCTCCCTCTTCAGCGGACAACATTTCTCAGTTTCTTTGATAACCTGTTCTGGGCTCGCGGTCGAGATCAGCAGTTTTGGAACTTTAGAAATATACTCGAAGCATACAAACCAGCGCCCACTCGCATTTGGGGATACTTCAATATGCCCATTCTCCACCAGGACCGATTGGTAGGTAGAATTGATCCGAAGATCGACAGGGTGAACTCCAAGTTATTGGTGAGAGCAATTACCCTGGAAGAGGGGGTTGAACCGCAAGCGCAATTGATCTCGGGATTAGCTCAAGCCTTCCGCTCGTTTATGACTTTTCACCACGCAGAAGACCTGGTGTTTGAAAATGCTAAGGATGCGAAACTCGGAGAAAAAATATTAGCGCAGATGTGAAATTCTTGTACACCGGTGGCTGCTAATGATAGCCGGATGAGGTAGAATGGCGTTATTAAGTCCTTTCGCTGACTTGCGGATATTCGCCCTATCAGGGCAATGTTTATTTGGGGATTGTCACAACTGGGTGGTCTCCTGCCAATGCGAAAAATCGGCGAAACCGATTCTCTGATCTGCTTCCATCACCCCTAACCGGATTATCCGATCTATATTTTTTTGTTGCCAAAAAAGGATATTCGCGATTTTTCCCAATTCGATCCTGGGGAGGGTGAATTGTGGGGGGGTTTATTTGAGACTCTACATGAGCTGATCGAAGATTAAAATCTAGTGGAAAGAGGTTATCGATTGATCGCCAATGGGGGAGAGTACCAGGAGATTCCACAGCTGAATTTTCATTTGATTCCGGCGAGTGATTCTATCCGCTGTTCGCCTGGAAGATGCCAAGGACCTTATCGGCGTAATAATAGCCGACGTTCATCGGCCCGTAAAATTTTAATGCCTCTCGCATATCTCCATATTTGTGAAGCAACCCGGCCAGCATCCCTGTTCCATATTTGACATTAAAATTCGGTTTCTCCAATTCGCTGATCGTTGGTCGATTGGTAAAACAGGGGCCATTAATACATTGAAATGAAGACGCGATACCATCCCGCGGCATGACCTGCATCAAACCCACTGCGCCACTCTTAGAGTAGGCTGTTGGATTTCCGCCGCTTTCTTGCCAGATCAAGGCAGAAATAAGATTGGGATCCAGGTTATTCTTGGCAGAATGGCGCATGATTTGGGTACACCATTGACGCACATCTTGCGGAAAGCTTTTACTGACATTGCATTTGACTTGATCTCCGAGGTTTTCTCCTTGAACATTCTCCTGTTCAATTTCATTCTGATCGGATTCACCCTGATTGGAATTTGGTAAATCCTCACTGACAGAATCAACGGGTTTAATGGCTGCGCGTGCCATGACCGAATATCCGAACGAAGCCAAGATGAGGCTTCCCAAAATTGCCCCTGGAATTATGTATTGCCTGACATCGTGCATCAGCTGCTCCTATAAATACGTAAGAATCAGATTGACAAAATGCATGTTAAAGCTTAAAATAGCACATATGTTCTATATTGTCAATATTTATCCGTATCGGATTTACCTCTTGACAAAACAGAACATATGTTCTATAGTATATAGCAACTTAGCCAAACGATCAAGTATCCATCACCTAAATGGCCATTAAATGATATTCGACCCAAAGTTTGATCAAATCAGCAAACCTCAGTAAGGTGATTTGAGGAGGTAAAAATGAACATGTCTATCACTGATAACCAGAAAATTAATACAGCCATTAGTCGCTTTAGCTTCCGGCGCGGACTGGCCTTCGGGGTGATCATAATCTCCGCCCTGCTGGCCTTCGAATTGTTTAATTACAGCACTACTGAATTTGCTCTGTCAGATTTGCTTGGCGATCTAGATTTTGTTGGGATCAGCTGGGCGACGATCCTGGCCCTTGCATTTTGCGGGATCGATTTTGCTGGTATAGCACGGCTATTTACTCCCGAGGAAGGGGCAAACGAACCTAATGAGGTTTGGTATTTATTTGGTGCCTGGCTGCTGGCGGCTACGATGAATGCCATGCTGACCTGGTGGGGGGTATCAATAGCCCTTCTCAACCATGAAAGCCTCGGCAATGCGGTAGTTGACCGGGAGACACTCTTGAAAGTAGTCCCTTTATTCGTTGCCATCCTGGTTTGGTTGATCCGGGTGTTGATCATCGGAACATTCTCTGTTGCTGGAGACCGCTTATTCAGCCAGGATTCGCAATATAGTAACAACAATATCTCTTCGAGATCACAATCCAGGCGCACCAATGGGGCTCCAGTTCAAGCCAGGAAACCTGCGACGCGCACTGCATATAAGCCAGTGCCTCAGCCCGAACAATCTTATTCCCGACCCGAGCCAACCTACCACCCACTATCGATGAGCGCTTCTGGCAGGAACAAAGGCAGCAGCTCCCGTTAGCTAATTCATTCTCGAAAGTGAGCACATTTGGTCGATTGGTTGTGATATGGTAGATATGAAAAATCCCCAGGTTATCATTTGAACTGGGGGTTTTTATCTACGGAATTTATGGTGAATGCTTAATTCGCCTGGCAATCATCCCCTGCCAGAGGCAGCCAAACAGAGAAGGTGGTACCCTTGTCCTCCGCTGATTCAACTTCTAATCTCCCTCCATGGTTGTGAATAATCCAATAAGCGATCGATAATCCTAATCCGAAGCCTTTACCATCCCGGGAGCGGGTACGAGACTTTTCTCCCCGGTAGAAGCGTTCAAAGACATGTGGAAGATCCTCACTCGGTATCCCAGGACCTGTATTGTGAATGGTCAATCTCGATTGATCGTCAACTTTTCCCAGTCCAATCGTCACCACCCCTCCACTCGGTGTGTAGTTAATGGCGTTACCGACTAAATTCACCAGAACTTGTTTAATCCGGTCCCGATCACCGCATACCAGGACCTGATCGATCTCTGCCAAACGCAGCATCAATTTCTCGCTGGCCAAGACACTCATTTGGTTGAGCACTTCGAGTACCAGAGTATCCAACTCAATTAAACGGATATCGAGGGGGAGTTTCCCTGATTCTGCTTGAGCGAGCAAGAGCAGATTCCCAACCATGCGAATCAAGCGATCGACTTCGTTCTCGATGCTGGTCAGAGACTCTTCATCAAAACTACCAATACGATGCATTAGATCAACATTTCCTTTAATCACTGTCAGCGGCGTACGCAATTCATGACCGACATCAGCCAAAAACCGTCTCTGGGTGTTGAATAAATTTTCCAGGCGATGGAGAGTCTGATTAAATGCGTGAATTAATTGACCTACTTCATCATCGGGAGAACCCTGGTAGGAAATTCGACGAGAAAGATCGTCTGCCCTGGTGATATGCAACGCAGTTTGGGTGACGGCTTCCAAGGGTGCTAATGCTCGTCGGGTGGTCATCCAACCAACCACACCGGTGATTGCCATGGCGATCACCGAGCCCATCAGCAAAACTGTCACGAGTACATTCAGCGTCCGATCTACAACCACCAAGCCAGTAGCTAGCTGCAGGGTTCCAATAGGGCGATTACCAAGCACCAAAGGTACACTAAGAACTCGTAAATGGAGATCTTCGATATCTATGCTGCGAAAAACAGGGACAGATGACTGTAATCCGAGTGGGTCGAACGAACGGATAAATCCGCCTGGGTAGTTCTTTGATTGCAGATGTCCTCCCCGATCCCAAGCTTGTGCATAAACACTACCCGTCAAGTCAAGTGAAGGCAGGGAGAGGATTTCCATATTCCCGACCGCTTCAACTTTCGTGTTTGCACGAATCTCTTCGAAGGCTTGTTGTAAAGCTAAATCAACCTGTGCGATCAGCAGGAAACTGATGATGAGATAAACTGTAACGCTAAATAGCAGCAG
>SDBU01006813.1_pt1 | contig 13355 bp, 18 predicted proteins | sample 2277071 | NCBI WGS metagenome assembly SDBU01 (sample SAMN10397929, study PRJNA504765) | marine sediment metagenome | isolation source: marine sediment core GS08_GC12, 126 cmbsf | place: Arctic Ocean: Gakkel Ridge, Loki's castle | collected 2008 | reverse complement strand
ATACGGTGAGCGATTTCTTGAGTGGAACAATAATCCGCCTGAAGGAATGAGCGACAGACCCGGATCCAAAAGACAAGAGATTACTAGAATAGTAGAGAGGTGTATAAATGAGTAAGCCCCCAAGCATGGGTAAAACCGGAAGTGATGATTTCCAAACTCCAGGGTATGCAATATTGACGCTAGTTCCCTTTATGCCACAACGCTGGAATATTTGGGAGTGTGCAGCCGGAAAAAGAAATCTTGTGCAAGAGCTGGCAAATCAAGGATACGAAGTCATGGGAACAGATATTCTAGACGATCCTCATTACGACTTCCTGACCTATGAGCCGATTATTCCATACGATATGATTCTAACCAACCCGCCCTATTCAGGAAAAAACAAAGAGAAATTTTTGGCGCGGTGCTATGAACTCGGCAAGCCATTTGCTCTCCTAATGCCCATTGATGCACTGGGGGGGATGCAAAGACAAAAAATGTACAATCGGCACGGGATCCAAATTCTAATGCTAGGTAGGCGCATTAATTTCGAAACTCCTTCAGGCAAGGGTTCGGGTTCATGGTTTGAAACTGCATGGTTTACTCATGGATTAAATTTACCAAGTGATTTAAACTTCTCTGAAATAAGAGTACATAATGCCAACCGATAACGAAATAACCAAACAAGATTTCAAGAAATTAATGGCAACATTCTCCCCGCTTGAGGAAGTGTTTGCAAACCAACTCAAGAGGTTGCAACTTCCCGATCCTGTTAGAGGGCATAGATTCCGCCCGAATAGAAAGTCGGAGTTTGACTTTGCATGGCCTGATAAAATGATTGCAGTTGAACTCGAAGGCGGTACGTGGTCCGGTGGCAGACACGTAAGAGCCAAGGGTTATGAGAATGATTGCAAAAAGTATAACGCTGCTGTTGAGCTGGGCTGGAGATTATTTAGGTACACAACCAAGATGGTTGAGGATGGGGATGCTGTATTTCAGATTGAGAGGATATTATTAAAAGGAGAATAAGATGGGAACGTCTACCGGTTTTAATTTTACATTGGGCGGGATAGGATATATTTTTTGGGATGGTTATGCTAGCTTCGGTGTGCATTTATTAACATTAGAAGTCACGAAGGGCAACATAGATTTTTGTCGTTCTCTCATAAGCTATGAATATGAAAGGTCGGAAGATAATGGAATGCACAAAATCAACCTATTCTTTTTAGAATACGAAACAGAATTCTAGATAATCATAAAGGATTGAGAGATGATAAACGCCAACGCTTTTAGACTACCGCTCAAAGATAAGTCAATGCATGTGTGTGTTACTAGCCCGCCATATTTTTCTTTAAGAAAATACGCTGGTGAGCAGAAGTTTATCTTTGGCGGGAATCCTGATTGCGCGCACGTTTGGGGAAATGAATTAGTCCACAAGGGGCAAACTGGCGGCGTAAACGAAAGCAGCCTAATATATAATTATGGGCAAGATGGACGCTCAGAAGTTCCCGAATCAAGTTCTAATTTCTGCCAACTCTGCAATGCCTGGTACGGCGCATACGGATTAGAACCAACCTTAGATATGTACATCCAACACACCGTAGAATGGTGCCGGGAAGTATGGAGAGTGTTGCGGGATGATGGAACTTTCTGGCTGAATATCGGGGACAGTTATTTCGGCTCTTCTAATAGTGGGGGGGAAAGCAAAATACAAGACGGGACAAATAAAAGTTTTCGGCTAGAGAATATGCCCACAAAAAAGGCCGATGGACTAAAACCAAAAGACCTAATGATGGTGCCTGCCCGCGTTGCAATTGCATTACAAGCTGATGGATGGTGGATTAGAAACGATATTATATGGCACAAGACAAATCCCATGCCCGAAAGTGCCACTGATAGATGCACCAAATCACATGAGTATTTATTTCTATTGACCAAAAGTAAAGATTATTATTATGATCAGGATGCGATTAGGGAAAAACACCAAGACCCAGCAGATATTCACAGGCGCATATTAAAAGACGGTCAATATAAACACGATAAATCTCAACGTGGCTGGATGACTGGCTCCAAAGAACGCGCCGACCAAGCAATAACTAGGGGCCGCAACAAACGCACAGTATGGACCATAGCAACCAAGCCATACTCCGGCGCGCACTTCGCCACTTACCCTCCAGCTCTTATTGAGCCTTGCATAAAAGCCGGAACTAGTGAACACGGCGTATGCCCTGAGTGCGGCGCGCAGTGGGAGAGGGTTACTACAAAAGCCAGTGGCGGAACAACTGGTAAATCTTGGCATCCCCACGAGGATGATTTGGGCATGGGAAATGTCAAGAGACAATCTGGTAGTGAGTTTGAAACTTATCAGCCAGGACAAACAATCGGCTGGCAACCCTCCTGCTCACACTACGACAAGATGTATCTAACCCAGACGGCCCGGCCCAAAAAATTGCGGAAGCGCAATCAACAGGATTTACAGTTCTCTTGGTGGTGGAAAAGAATACGCCGGAGGGGAATACCAAACGGCTGGTTGTTGAATGCAGAATTTGATTATCTCATTCCAGTCCCTGCCAAAGTGTTCGATCCATTCCTGGGAAGTGGTACAAGCATTGAGGTAGCGCGCAACCTCGGACGTACTGGAGTAGGCACAGACCTATCTCTGGAGTATCTGGATCTGGCGCGCGAAAGACTATCACTAAAAGCTCTTGACGAATGGGAGCAAGGCAAAGATGGAGAAACAGACCTGGAAGGATTGCCGATGTTTTCAAACAACGCCCACCACAGCCCCCAGGCTAGGTAGAACGGCGGTACAACGAACGCAGCGCATGAAAAGGACTATCTATGGCAGGTAGACAACCTACGCCCCAGGACGCTAAATTTGGCGAAATGGTATTAGAGCTGATAAACCAGGCCAAAACGCCGCGCGGAACTGTGGATGATGCGTGTAAAATCGTGGGCAATAAGTTGAGTGTAAAACATAAGACGGCGCTTATAATTGCTCATGGTGGTTACATCGGAAAAGATTTACAGGAACGAATAAAGCAAGTGTTTAATACCGGAGAGTTTACCCCCCGCACCCGCTGGGGATGCATTACTGATATGGAAACTGAGGAAGATTTGAGAAAGGTACAGAAGCTATCAATGGAAACTAGGCGTACGGCATTACTGGAGGCTACAGAATGAAATTACCAGACATAAATTTCCGCAAAATGAATAATATGACAATGACCGTCACCTATCATTTTTCCCACGAATGGAAAATCCGCAGTTGGATAGCGGTGAAATTGATTGTCATTGCTGCTAGAATTATGGGCATATCAGATATAGAATTTGTTGAAGCCGAAAAGGAGGTGGTTAACTGAGCGGTAACTTATTTTATTCACTAGAAAAGGAGAAAGAAAGAAATGGATTTACAACCTTATTTTGATGGTATTTCAGAACTGTATCAACTAGCATTGACCATTGGACCAGCTTGGCAAATGGGATTATGGGTATTTATTTTACTCTCAGTCCTAAAAAGCCTGAATGTGGTTGGCAAGGATACACAAGCAGCATTTGCAAATCTAGCCTTTAGTTATTTGCTATCTGAGGGTGATCCAAACCAGCTTGCCGGAATTGCGGCTTTTGGTGCAGCTTTTTATAAGCTGTGGGATCGTTGGGTATGGCCTGGCTTAAAGTGGCTATATGCTAAAGTAAGAAAATAAGTTTCCAGATCCCTATAATCACGACCCTGTTTTTAACGCAAACACCCCTCTAAACTAGAGGGGTGTTTTGTTATATAAGATTATTTTTCCGCTAACCCATCAGCCAAACAAAGCCGCCTACCAAAAGAATAATGCCAATCATAGTCAATGCACCGTCTATAAACCCCGCTTTATAATAAGGATCGTCCTGAATTTTCATTGAGTGAGAATGACTATCCCCCGCTACCACAAGCTCCTAATGCTTTCATAGTTATGTCACCACTAACGCCAGCAATCCAAGGACAACACCAGTAATCACAAGGGTCACTGAGCCATATACTATCTTTTTCACTGGGGCAAACTCGTCTTTCGTAACAAGTTTCTCCAACATTTTCTGCATATTTTTGGTGCGCTCATCAATGCGCGCTATCTGCGCTTCGGTATCGCCATTCATTGTTTTGCCCTTACGGTTATTGATTGCCCGGGATCCAGCTCCACAATGTCCTGAGGGGGCTGTGGAGGTACGGGTGGAGGCGGTACAGGGATAGTTCCGTCCGGCCATTGATGGCTGGTAATAAAATCCAGTAACTTCGACTTTCGCGCTGCCTCGAACTCCCACCAGGCATAGCCAGATAGACCTAATTCCAAAACGGTGTCATGGAATTCTTGCATCTCAGTCTCTCTCGGAGGTGGATATCCACCCTCGGAGTAGGCTAGTCCCAGCGGAACCACTGGTACGTCTGAAATAGCCGTCAACTCATCAACCGATCTGCGAAGTTGATATCCAGGATTATTAGCGCCAAGCCAATAAACTTGCGGCATGTGAAAAATATCGTCTATTAAGAAGCTTTCGAATGGAAAGCTAGGGTGATATGAAGGATAGCGATAGGACGTTAATGCAATCGGCGCATCTGGGAGGCCTAGTCTCAGGGCAACTGTGTAAGTAGAAGCCTCGCGCGGTTTGTTTTTTAATTCCTTTTCAGCATTGATCACAAATCCGTCCAAGTCTAATTCGTTATATCTTGCAATTCCAGCCTCTGCCTCAGCGGTTGGGCGTATACCGTAAATATATTGATAGCCCCAAACACTAATATTCTTTTCTCGGAGCGCAGCAATGAACGGCTGGATAATATCATCAACGTAGACAACAGGCGTACCAAATATATTGATAGGGCGCATGTTGTATTTCCCGGTCCCGTTTGAGATCTTCAGTACCACCCACGTAATACCCATCTCAGACAAACGGCTTGCAACTGCTTCGTTTGAACCATAAACCTTTACTAGTCGGCTTATAATCCAAATGCACATTCCCTTTCCTCTGGGTGTTATTGAGCGCATATTAATCTCCTGTTTAGGCTATCACTTTTTTGTAAGTTGCAATGTGGGTGAGATACCGCCACATTAGCCGGTTCATGCATTCCATTCTTTGCCAGCGGAATTATGTGGTCAAGATGCCAGTTAATGGGATTAACACGCTTTTCGCAAATATGGCATTTGCCAGTATCTCTAATGAATATTGCCTGGCGATCCACATTTCCAATAAAGGCGTTCACCTTTCTTGCTCTGTATCTGGCATTTTTATCCCTTACTACATCGAGGTTTTTAAGTGCCCATTTTTTTACTGTGGCCCTTGCTTTATCTGGATTATTTGACCGCCATTTTTTACTTTTGATTCTCATTTTCTCAGGATTTTCTGAACGGTATTTTTTGCCTACAGCTATTATCCTCTCGCGATTTATTGTGTAGTATTTTTTCTTCCTAGCCTTTATTTTCTCCTTTTTACACTTGCCACAAATCTTACCTTTTTTCATAATCTCTCCATTATATCATGCACCAGACCACCACGAAACGGCAAAGCTAGCATGTCTCAAAGCTACTGTGGCCGGAACTCCTGAAGCATGAAAGCGATAATCCAAGACATCTCCGGGATTTAATAGGATCTTATTGTCTCTTCTCGAATCGCCCACAGCGGCTGCAGCACCTATCGTGCGCTCCCAGGCTACTTCTTCGAGTAATCCCGCGCTCCCACCACTAGGTGTTAAAAATACTTCTCCGTGTAACTCTATATTATTCTTGCTAGATGAGAAAGATGAGCAAATTTTGACCTTATAAATACCTCTACCTTTGTCGCCAATTGTAATAGTTCCATTGGCAGCGTCTAGTGTAAGATAATCAGTCGAAGCCTTAACTTTAGATTCCTGCCATCCCGTAGCCACAACAGGTACATCGATAGTAATCAAATCGATTGTAAGACTGCCTATGGTATCATCGTTATGCCACAAATACCCTTGCGGATGGAAGTTCTGTATCTCAGCAGAAATCCTACCAACAAGGTTTTGATCATAATCTTGTGCGCCTTCACCGGTTCCAAAGCTCATAATGGAGATGTACTCCCTTGCCCTATTTTTGCAACTAGTATAGATATTTGCTTATCTCTGCTGGTAGTGATGGTCACAGAATTGGGGCCGCTAAAACTAATCGCCTCTATAAAAGAAATCTGTGGATCGCGCGCGGGATCCGTTTCTAATGCAAGCGAGGTGGTAAATACATCCAGAACTTTCATCCAGGTATTAGGTAACAATTCTTCCGGGGGTATTATTCTGCCTGTAAAAATTTCCACAATTTCGTTAATCTCATTTCCTGTCACGCGCATATTATAGCTTATGCGCGCTTGCCTAGTATTGTCTCGAGCAACAGGATCGCCAACAAATAAGGCTAATATCTCGTTTGTATCATCATCCGCGTCTGTTTCGTCAAATGTGGCCCCATCCTCATTGAAGCTCACAAAGTCCATTTCGCCAACAAGGGATTGACCGAAACCGTAGTTCTGATAAATACGATCTCCCGCAACGAAATTGTCGCCGTCTGTCGGATCCTGATTGTCCTCTTCTACTCCGCCCGTTACTCCCCTAAGTTTAGTGCCCCCATCATCCTCTATTCCGGTAGCAACGCCTAATGAGATTTTTAAATCATCTTGAATAGCGTCTGTTTCGGGATTGCAGAAGGAATAATAAATACCTGCTTTGGGCCTGAAGGGTACATTAGTTATAGAAAACTCTCCAGTACCTGTTTGAGATGTGAAACTGGTAGAAAAGAATTGCCCGCCCTTTAAAGCGATGTAAGGGATTTTCATAGCAGTGCTTGCGGCCTGCCAATCAACAGTTGCCCCGTCCGCATCAAGCGATTCGAGTATAGCATCCTCAATTGCCCCACCGCTACTATTCATAGCCAAGATACAGCGGTCATCTCTTTGATGTCTTTTGGTATTACTTGCTGCTTGAGCATCAGCGGCAGTCACAATAAAAGCACCTTCTGCACCGACTCCGCTGGTCATTCCAAGTCCAAAGACAGCGGTATTGGCAGATTGGGGAATAGTGATTTGTTTCGAATAAGCGAATAACAATGAGTCTGGCGGAAAGCCTACGCCAGTAAAAGAATCGCTTCCCGCAGATCCCTTTGAAGTAAAAGTGCCTATATTTACGCTAAGATCACTTCCTCCAAGAGCCAGGAATATAACTCTGCGTCTAGCAGATGGAGGAGTAGTAACGTCAAGCGAAAAACCGCCAAGAAGATGAGCAACAAAATCAGCCTCCATGAATGTAGTTGTTAGTCCAGGATTCAAAATCTTAATACATTGCGCATCCGTGATCGTGCGCGTTGCGTCTGATGTGCCTTGCCCATTTTCTGAATTGGACGAAAGTGCAAATCTCTCAGAAGGAGAAACGGCAGCTCCAAATGAAACATGCGTGTCTGTGTCTATTCCCACTCCAGCCAGCATAGAAGGATAAAATAAGATTATTTTAGGTGTCCAAAGCCATCTGTCGTTTCTAAATGTTTGAACGCCGGTATGCAGACCCATTATAAAATGCCCAGTTCTTGCTAATACAGACATTATCTTGGCTCCCTTTCCTGTTCATATCTGAGTATTCCACCCTCATAAACACCCACCAAATACCGTTTAGAATTATCTTCATTTCCGTTTGATGTAATATTCAATATAGCCTGAGCAGCAGTAATATCATTATCGTATTCCTGTGTTACCTGGGTCGGGTTATCAGTCAGGTCTGTACCCGCTATAAATTGACCCGCATCGTCAACTATAGCCTGTATTTGCCCATCCGAATCTAAAGTATCATGTGAAGTTATTTGGGCATAGGTTCTCCGTTCTAGTGTTCTGAATTTGCCATGACAAGTAATATCTAATCTGGCGCCGGCTGTCAGATTGCCAATTGCTAACGAGGCTTCTATTCTGTTCGGGTCTTTTGTAATATCTAAAATGGATTGTGCTTTAGCATCTGCCTGTGCAAGAGTTCCAATATTTGCTCCCCCTACAACTTTTTCTTTAATGCCCCAGCGCGCTTGTGAGCCTGTATCATTCTTTTTTGTAGAGCGCAACGGCTCTCCATCATGGCCTGCGTTGTATCTTACCCAAACACGGTTTGCCATGCTCTTTAAAGAGACTTCAAAGCTAGATCCTCCTACGCTCATTGTCATTGAAAATATAAGACCTTCCCAAACTAAAATGCCGTAGTGGTTGTAAAAACTTACTTCTCGATTTAGCCCGTATAAAAGATAATTCTCAATTCGTTCTAAATTAGCGCCCGCTTCAATAGTAAATCCAGCGTCCCAAAACCCACCTATCGCAAGCGTCTGGAATCTCTCGGTATTTGGTATCCATGCGCCCAGAGTGCCGCGCACCATAGCATCTAAAAAGCTAGGTACAGAAGTTAGTATTTTGTTTTCATTGACTATAATTGAGGTGATCATACATCAGCGCCTCTTAGAATTTTGTATCTATTGTGCGCGCGCAATTCAAAGGCCAAAGACATTCCCAGAGGTGAGATGAACGGCATTGTTCCAAACGTTCCGTTGTAGTGCATCATAATAAAATACAGTCTGTATTGTTTTGACGGTTCTATCAATGGATACTGCCCGTGCAGTTCCCAGCCGCCCATCGGAGCATTGTTTGAGAGTGGCAAATCACCCAAAGGTGCATATGATTTAAAGATGCGGGTTGTGACTACTCCAGCATCTACTTCTAATACATTGTGTGGCCCCAGGGTTGAACCGATAGAAGTCGTTGTGTCCACAGGCGCATTGTAAGTAGCGGCCCATTCATCAATTGGAATTAATATCCCATCATAAATTCTAAGGGTAGAAGATCCTGTGTTGCGCTTAGACCAAACCTCAAAAATAGGACGAACGCCAACCGCATCGCTATCTATAATTCCCATGCGCGGAATATTCAAAACGCCCAAATCTACCAATTCCAACCCAGCATCTTGGGTTAACAAATCGACTGTTTCGGTTGCGCTTTCCGATCCTTCTGCATCGGTTTGATTTGTGCGGAATTTCATCTGCACAGACAAATCACCATTGCTCCCGCCAATTTGCTGACACCTCAGAAAAAGCCGAAATGTTCCGGCCCAATCCTGAACATTTCCAGCAACTTGCATTCGTACTCTTTCAACCAATGTCTCTGTTGCAAAACTAACTGCTATATGGGCATCACCTGGCGCATTTGGATCCGCAACCTCTGAGGCATCTGTGCCTAGTGTTTGTGTCCAGTCAGTAGTTACATCTGCAAAAGGAATGTTAGCTTGGAAGTTGTCTAAATCCCTTGACCTGGCGCCGCAAATAATCCTGCTTGTGGTCGTAAAATTTGGCGCAGTTAAAGCCAAATCACCGTCTGGTTGCCCAAATGCTTGCAATAAGAAGGGTGGCAAATCCCCGTCAATTGTGGTAGTTGGTATCTCAATATAGTTATTTTTCTGTGCATAAACCACCTCCGCGCCCTGTACCGCTGTTACCCCCGTGCTTCCGGCAGTCACCCTTGATCTAATCCAATTGGCGGTTACTCCATTGATGGCAACTGCGATCCAGTCGGAAACATTGGAAACATGTATTGATCTTAGGGCATCCGCATTACTATTAGTCCAAAAGATGGTTGTGCCGATTGGATATAATCCCAACTTTGTTCCAGGTGTAAGTGTGACCCATGCACCATTGTAATATTCCCAAACTATTGTTGGCCCCGTACCCATAGCCTGACTGATATTTAGTTGAACATGATGGAACGCCGCCGTTGTAGAGCCAAAGTAAACAATATCACCCGTTGCCGGGGTACTTCCTGATACTTCGAAATAATCAAACCCATCACTATCTGCAATTAGGTTAGAGCCAAAAGCCGTGAGACTATCATCAAAATTAAAGATGTGCGTGAGTAAAGTTTCATCCGTGAAGTTGGCAATATGCACTGATGTGGGATTGGCCGGCCCATCACTAGCTGTCAATGTCAAAGCGCTTGGATAGTTGCCAGGCACATTAGCTCTCCAGCCAGCCTCGCGCTCGATCCTAAGCTGCATACTCCTTAGTAGGTTCGCAGTCTCATTCACAAAATCATGCTCTGAAAATCCACCGCTGAGCTGGCCGTTAAATATTAATGAGAAGCGCGCTTTGGTTTCATTCTTTCCCTGAGATTCCAAATAAACCGGGGTTGTCTGCCATTCAGTATTGTGGAACTGCCATGCCTTACGCAGTAGATTATTAAGTTTGAGTATTTCAGCGGCCACAGCATCTATGCTTGATGTTTTGACCTTTGCAGCCATTCTATCCGTTACACGCTCATAAAGGTTAGTATGTGAAGTGCCTACCGCTGGGGACCAACCCTGGAAAAGAAGATTTACAATGTTGAGCAAATTAACTGTAGTGCTGCCGTCAGTTACTCTTAATACTTGTGCCATTTATAACTTTCCCAATACATCTATAACTGCATCTGCAGCTTTCAAAGGGTCGTTGGTAACAATGGTTATAGGTACAGAGTCAACGAATATAGGAGCATCGCCGCCTTCTGGAACAACTTCTGTTAAACCAGAGAAATCAGGATCAGGGCCGGAGCCTATGCCACCGCCTGGCCCTTGACCGCTAGGTAGCCCTTGTCCGCCGCCACCCACGCTAGAACTAATAGGAGGCCCAAATTGAGTTTGTGCCGCTGTCAAAAAGGCTGTCTGTCCAGTCACAGAAATAACAATTTCGACAGGTATAAGACTTGGTATTGCATTCATTCTGTCTGAAAGCATAAGGAGATCGGCAAGTACCACACCCATCCCTTCATCCATTCTCAGAAATGCAGTAAGAAAGTCTTGGGAAAAAGTAGTCATTGCTGCATCAACTAGTCCAAGCCCTTCCGGCCCAGCTAATTGATTGAGAAAATCCATTTGCTCTTGCCAAGGCAAATCGGTCAAGGCTATGGCTTGCGCCGCCATATTGAATATCATGGTATTCGTCTGCTCTTCCCAAGCAGCCGTTATGTTGTCAATTTCTCCTTCTATTTCCCCTATTCGATCACGAGCATCTTGCGCCTGTTGTTGTGTAACATAAGGAATACCACCCAAGTTTATAATTCCGGCTTCGAGAAAACCTATTTGAGTACGGAGATCCTCAGCTTTTACCTCTGCCTCTGTCAGACCTCGCGCTCCTAAATCTCCATCTTCAATTAACTCTAAAACATCTCTATATCCTATCCACACCCCAGTTAATTCGCTTTTTAAATCCCCGATTTGTGTTTGCTGTTCTGGGGTTAGAAATTCTAGTAGGCCAAATTCAATGCCGAGCGTTTCTCCCTCAGCAGTTAAGCCAGCTATTGATTCCCTAAAATCTTCTGTCAATTCGGTAAGCGGGAAAAACGAAGCCCTTAATACGGCCAGTCCTGTAGCAAATGCTTCTGCTTCAAATGCTGCCCTCTCTGATGCTTCAGCAGCCAATCTGGTGTCCATTGCCAGATCATCCATGTCTAATAGATTCGTTTGGTCTGCCAGATCTCCATAGGCATCAGCTAAATTGGCCGCGTGTATAGTTGCTGCGTTGGCAGCTGTGGTGTATACAGTAGTAGATCCGGTTAAATCTATTTGGGCATCATTCAATCTCTGCAATACTTCCACTTCGGTTAATTGCACCCCGGTCAATTCATCAAATGCTGTCGCAGCTATCCCTCCACCCCTTATAACAAATCCCAAAGACGCAGCCATCTCATCGGTCATGTCACGCACAATACCAGTTGCCTCCCACGAGTCCAGCAAAGCATTGCTGTAGTTAGATAATGCTCCAGCAGCAGGCTCTAAAGCTCCGATTAGACGCGTGCCAATTGAGACTTTCGCTCTTTCAGCCGATTCTCCCAAATCTTCCAACCCGTCAGCAGCCACGCCTGCCGCCTTTGCCAATCCAATCGTATCCTTCGCGAAATTAATTAACCAACGACCACCAGCATAAACAGTGGCTACCCCTAAAAGTCCTTTGGCAAATTGCATGAAGCCTTTTGAGGCATTGCTTGCCGTTTGTCCCGCTTCTTCGGTATTTTTATTGGCATCTTCAAGCTCTTTATTTAAAGCCTCGATTTCCTCAACAGTCCGTGCGCCGCTTGCCCTCAATCGGCTATTCGCTTCTGCCCACTCATCCTGTGTCAATTCACCGGCTTTGAATAATCCTCTAAGCCTATCAATCTCGTTAGCAAATGCCCTGGTGCCTGTGGCTGTTGTACCCACGACCTCGTTGAGAAATGCTGTTTCTTTGGCTGTTCTTTTGGCAGCCTCTCCAATGCCCCCAATACCATCCTCAATATCATTAAGGGTATTTTGAGAGTCGAATACCGCCTCAAAGATTATCTTTGCATTAGCTACCATTGATCAATCCCATTTTCTGCGCTTCTCTGAAAGCAAGGCCAAGTAAGTCGGCACTATTCTTGTTATTCTTTGCCCACTCTGCCATATCTTTTGATTGCGCTCTATTTTGATATGCTCTCACAACATTCTCCGCAATATTAATATGCTTAATTTCTTTTGCAGTAAAAGGTCTGCCATAAATAGACAATGCACCGTATTTTTGTACAGCGTTTGAAAGTTCTACATCTGCTGGCATTGGAGCGCCACCTTCCACCCAAGCGTAGGCGCGCCCCATTATTCGTTTGGGACTTCTTCATCCTCTTTGAATAAGGCGGTGATTTCATTGATCAGCCAAGATGATAATTTACCTGCCGAAACGCCCGGAGTTCCAGGTAGATATTCTGGGGGATTTTCAATCCCTTCAAGATTCCATTCTTCCACACAGTCTAAAATGGCTTCACCGTAAACCTCATTCACTTTAAGGGTTGAAATCCGTACTTTGTCAAAGTCTGTTTTCTTTGCCTTTTCAAGTTCTACGTCAATGCCTGCTTCTACTAATGCCTTTCGCATAAGTGCAGCTTGATCTCTTATGGCTTGCTGAAATTTAACAGCTTGTGGCAAGCTAAGAGGATCGCTGATTGTAACTGTACCCGACCACTTTTTGACCGGGGAAGTAATCACCTTGGACATACTAACTCCTTGATTATGTGATAGCGGTTGTGCCCCAAGCTGGAGCTGCGGAACCAGGGAACATATTCAATTTTGCAGAATATGTCATTGCCACCGGATCAACCGTGTAACCTGTTACCAAGATCCCATTTGCGGACGTGCCTGCTAATCCAAAGACAGGATCGTTTGTTGCCCAAACTGCCTGAATTCCAAAGTAGCACGCAAAGCCTAGTGGAACGCTTAGTCCATTCACAGCACTAAGCACAACATGCGAACCACTGTAAGCAGCCACTGCACCAGTGCCAGAAGCCGCTACTACAACCTGGTTGCTAAGCGGCCCTGTAATTGTGGGTGCAAATACTGGATGCCC
>SDBU01006812.1_pt1 | contig 13355 bp, 9 predicted proteins | sample 2277071 | NCBI WGS metagenome assembly SDBU01 (sample SAMN10397929, study PRJNA504765) | marine sediment metagenome | isolation source: marine sediment core GS08_GC12, 126 cmbsf | place: Arctic Ocean: Gakkel Ridge, Loki's castle | collected 2008 | reverse complement strand
AATTTCTTGTTGGCTAGGTTGTAACCGAGCATCCCGTTACCGACACCGGCTGGCAGTTTCCCCTCTGCTGCCGCGCGGCGCTGCCCGGCCTTCAGGTTCGCAATTGAAATATTGGTTTGAGTGTGGACACCAAAGGCATTCAATATGAAAAGGATGAATTGCATCGGCTCGTCATCCGGACGAAGCCACTGGTTCTCTCGAACGAAACGGAGAGTCAGATCGTTCTTCTTGCAGTCGAGAGCGATTTGCAGGGCGGCATCAAAACGACGGCTCAATCTGTCACAGCGCGAAACGCTGAGACCGTCACATCGGTTTTCCTTCTTCAACCTTATTGCTTCTGCCAGAACTTCGTTGAATAATTCCCTCTCTTCCAGATTGATTGTGGCCGGTTCGACGATATCTCGAATACCATGTAGTTGATAGCTTTGGCTTTGAGCATCAGAGGTAAGTTCGCTCTTTTGGATTGATGGGCCGTATCCGTCTGCCACCTCCTGGTTGCTGCTCCTGGTCAGGCCGATCATCCTTAGTTTTCTGTGCTCTGTTGGATTTTCGATCGATTCTTCAACTTCATCAGATATTGTTATTGACATCTTCTGTACCTCCCGTACCGGTTACTTTTTCGCCTAAAAAGAGCTGTATTGGAATGACTATCTCTATTCAACAATAACCACTCTTCAGGTAAATAGTCAAGGTAAAACTGAGGCTATTTTGGCTCCGAAAATGCAAATGTAGCTTTTCGGTATACCGAAAAATAATCGATATTATCTTTTGGGACTTACGGAATCCACGCCATTTTGAATAATTTTATTAACATTGAAAATCATGTAAATAAGAGTATAATTCAAGTCCTGATAACAAAATAAATAGGAGGAGGGGCGCCTATAGGAGATAAACGGGGTGGTGGAGAAATAAAATCTTTTGAGGAGAATCATGAAGATCAAAAATATCAACGGTACGTCTGATACCACGTGTGCTTGTGGTTCATGGCTGAAACATTGGGAGAAGTTCAGCGACCAGTCGGTGCCAACCTATTGTCCTGCCGGTTCATGCATTAAGAAAGACTTGGTGGGCGCTCACGTCCAGAAAGCCAACAGTTCCGACGACAAGTGGTATATCTACCCGCTTTGCAGCGCTCACAACCAAAGCACTGGAGAGCTGGAGGTCTCCGATACCTACAAACTCGTTATCGCAAACAAGAAGGAAACGTGCGAAAAGTAGCATTGAGAAGGAGAGGCAGGGCTTAGGTTCTGCCCCTTATCCCGGGGGCACAGGAACAAAATAAAATAAGGTTCCTTTTTAATTCACTAGTCTAAACCTAAATTTCAGGCGTTATAAATGACGGCCCTTTTTCACTATATTCACTCCGTACTAGTCAGAATCTTTTGCGATTAATAACCATAATCTAACGGTTATATGGCGAAGCTAAATGGAATAGCCCAATCGTACTCATGATAGGACAAACATCCCGAGGTTCGTTGCACGCAATATGTATTACTACCCCATATATGCCCCTCTCGGGTCAAAGCACATTAATTCTATCAATGAAGATGCTAGCTTAAGAGGGTAGAATAGTGAGACATTTAGGTTGTTTATGTTTGTTAAGCTGTATCTTACCTAAATCATCATTATCGCAATTTCTCAAGTTCTCTTATAGCAGTTGTGCCAGCGACAAAGACTTGTTCGGCTTCGACTTGTGAGAATGTTTTATCTGGATGGTCGGCTGTATTCCTCACGTCTCGAACATAATTGAGAAAACCTGCAACAGGTTCGGTTGTAATTCCTTTCTCATCAAGAAGCCTCTGTATTTCTTTAATAAGCTCAAACCAACCCTTCTTGGTTGTTTGTTGTGTTAAATGGTAGTACAGTTCTCTTAACCACCCTTCTACTGCTCTAAGCCCGACCATAACACTCGCTGTAGGAGCACCGAACCTGAGACACTTCAATGATTCCTCAAGGTCTTCTCTTACCATTGTTGATATTTTGTAAGATACATCACCTAATAGACCATCTAATACATGAGCTGGAGGCTTCTGATAGTCGAGGATTCCACTTGTTGGTCTAAGCTCAGAGAAATCTCGATTTAATATTTCTTGGCTGACAACTGCCTCAATCTTCTCCAAAACACGTATTAAGCGTGGATGGTCATCATAAGTCAGTGTACTGTTTTCACTTGTGCGGTATTTTTTCTCAAAATCATCAACAACTCCCCTGAGTCGCTCGTATTCGAAAGGAGCTAATTTAGTTTCTCCAATTAGGCGCTCCAGGTGTCTAAGATGACCAAGAATACTGCGATCACCATGCTTTTCAGCAGACCCATCTTCAAACACAACTTTATCTGAAACCTTTGCCTGTAATAACCAATTGATACAAGCACCAATCTGGTAGATAATGACCGCAGATAATCTTCCTAGTGCTTGGGATAAATCCGAGCCGTATTTCAATACGAACAGTCCTAATTCGGTGGCTTCACCCGTTTCTTCATCAATCAAATCCCATAATTTGAGCGATTCAATATCGTTTCCTAGAACAGCTTCCCTTGCTGCCTTTCGAAGTGCTCGTTCTGCTTCCAAGGACATAGACTCCGTATATGCTAAAAGTATCTTTTTGACTGCATCCACCACGCCAAGTTGACTAATAAGACTGTTCCATTGATTTTCATAGCTAGAGTATGGAACTCTCACACCAATATTCTTTAATAGGAATTGACTCTTTTCTCGCAGATTTCCTTCTATCAAAGAAAGAAAATCTGACCCTATCTGTCGAGCTTCATCTTCAAATGCCATTAAGATTTCTCTCCTTAGTATGGATTGTAGTCCCTTGCATGGATTTATGTCAATAAGACAATTCCCATATGCTACAATGTGAATCAAATGTTACGAGATATATTCTCACGTTTAGGTGAAATCACACTAAGGTTACTCCGTTGGTATTTTAATAGAGTAGTAACATCTTGGAATCGGGAATTACGTAGACTTAATAGACGGGACAATAAGTGGGTATGGGTTGGTTTGTGTGTTGTATTTTCTCTTATTCTTTTCCCAATTCTTACAAAGGAAGCGTTCAATGATAGCTTTCCACTCGGACTATCTTTTCTGTGGTCGGGATTTTTAGCCCTATCTTTTGCCTATGTACTAAAATACCCACAAGTGATGATAATTGTCTATTTAGGAGTGATATTTGGGAGAGAAGTTACAAACACTATATTCGGTACCGCAAAAGAAGAAGTGACCAGAGGGAATATTATCGGTGCGTTAATTGTTATAGCTCTCGGTATTTACTTAATAACATGGGCAAACCATATGAAAAAGGGAGATATATAACTACAATAAGTAATAGGTGGGGTGACACTGATATTATTGACTTGTTATCGGTCTGTTAGGCGTGAACCGATAACACTGTTATTGGTTGTTATTGGCTTGTTATCGTCTCTTTTGATAAGGGATTTGACTGTTGGTTTTGAGAAGATAAAAACTAGTCTACTTGGGCTCAACTATTTTGATTTCATCCTCAGTTAGCCCATATAGTTTATAAACAAGTTTGTTTATTTGTTTATCTGTCTGGTCAATCTCTTTAAGTAATACTTCGCGCTGACTATCCCAGATATCCTGATGAAGAATAATCTGTTTCTTAAGCTCCAGTATCTTATCTGCCAGAGCCACTAAATCATCGTGCAGTTTTTTCTCAGCAGGGTTGTTGAAGTCAATGCGACGAATAGGGAGTTGAAGAAAGGCATTTTTGGCTACGCTGAGCGTAGTGAATTTCTGTTTGTACCAGTAATTAATTAGCTCCGAGTTGATGAGTGCTAATACAAACTTCAGGCCTAGGCCATTATCTCTTTGGTGAAGCATCAGCGCGTCTTTCACATAGAAATAGTCATCGTCAAGAGTGGCTATCAGGCGCTTTCCAATATCCTGAACAAGTATTTTAGGTCTTTCGAACCGCTCACGGTTTCCAGGTCGAGCTGTAGTTCGATGTTTCCTCATTTGTTCAGGAACATACCACACAAATTCCCCCTTATATTCAGTTGAGAACCTTCCGAAGTCGCTTCTTCGAAGAAGCCGTTTGTGTTCGGGAGTAGTTGGAGCATATGTTAAGAAGACGGTATCATCACCTGTTTTAAGTCCATAGCAGAAACCAACGACCTCGAACAGCTTGTCTGTGTTCAGCTCAATTCTGCTAGAGAGTGTCAAGGTTGCTTCATTCCATGAAAGGTCAAAGATATTCAGATATGTGGAGTAAAAGATTGCTTGGGGTATTTCTTTGACTCTCTCAAAAGTCCCATCCCGATATTCGGTTATTGATACCTTGTTTTGTTGCCGACTATGTTCGCTGCTCTCCTTTTTAATTCCAAGCACGACTGTCTCGACCGTGGCAGCTTGGAATACTTTCTTTGGTGTAAGACCGAAATATAAGATGCAGCATGTGTCCAAGATGTATTTGCGGAGTGGCGCAAAGCTTTCCAAGGACATGAATGTACTTGATACGATATATGATGCGTAACCTCCGGGTTTTAATAGGTCAATAGCTCTTTGAATAAAACAAGCATATATGTCTGATTTCGCTCTATACACTTGATATTGTGCCCACAACGCCTTTTTATCACTGGCTTCCAATTTGTGTGGGCGTACATAAGGCGGATTGCCAATTACCACATCAAATCCACCATTAGACATAATGTCTTTAAATTCCTCTTGCCAGTTAAAGGGTTTCTTTTCTTTATAACTATCACCGAAATAGCCTTTCAGTTCTTCTTCACCGCCTGAAATTAAAGAATTGCCTTTGCGGATGTTATCGGCCAAGCTGGGAAGCGTTTCACGCTTTGCCAGACTGCGAAGTAGTAGATTAAGACAGGCAATTTCTACAGCTTGCATATCGAGGTCAACACCAAAAATATTGTTGGTGAGAATAGGCAGGCGTTCCCCCTGGTCAAGCTCAGAAACGGATTTATTACGTTTATCGGCATGATAATGTAGGAGTTCATCGTAAGCCCTAATTAGAAACGAGCCTGAGCCACAGGCCGGGTCCAAGATTTTGAGGTTAACGATGTCGTCATAGCTTCGCTCTTGTAAGAAGCGGCCGACTGTCTCCCTAACGATATAGTTAGTTATAAATTTTGGAGTATAGTAAATGCCCTGCTCCTTACGGTGCTCCTTCTTTTCGGTGAGAGCAATGCTTTCAGTCTGGATGCCCAAATCTAACTTTGCCTGGGCTTCTTCAGCCCTTTGTTTGACTATCTGGGCCACGTACCCGAGATATTGTTCATAGACGGCACCGAGGACATCAGCATCCAAGATTGAGAAATCGTAGCTCGCCAACCCACCAGGAATCTCGTACAATCCCTCAATAATGGATTCCAGGGTGGTGCTCATAATGGAGACTTCATCAACTAGGTGGCGAGCAAACAGGTCACTATCGTAATAACCATCGAACTCATGGAAAATCTTGCGTAGCTCCTCTTCCAGCTCACTCTTCCGCCTGGATGATTTCCACTGGTTCACAATTGAACGAAGGCCCTTCTCTTCAATGCCTCTATCTTCACAGGTGCGGATAAAGATGAGGCGGTTAAAAAGCCGCTGAATTACTTCGTCTACTTGCTGGAAACTGAGGTTCGTATTGAATAAATGTAGCTCTCTGAAAAGGTCACCACGCCACTGGCGCAGTTGTTTGAAGAGCCTAGCCTCAATTGGCATCGGCACGGGTAGAGCACCCCACTGGGACGCTTCCTTATTCAGCAAACCAGCGACAACAGACTCCCTCGATAGTAGCCATAACTTCTCAAAACCGGACGTATAGTCAGCGTAATTCAGGACCAGCCACCCCTTACCCGATTGGGAGTTAAACAGTCGCAGTTCGTGGAAATCAGTGAGAATCGCCCAAGTAACACCCTTGTTATAAGCGTAAGTCACTGTCTGTTTGACATAGGTTTCGTTGGTGAGGTCGGCTCTAAGTGGTTTAGCTTCAAGATAGAACTGAGATACTCCGTTGAGTTTGAAAGCATAATCTACCCGCCCATTTGAAGCCTTTTCCTCTGGTGCCACTTCATTTGTATCGTCAAAGTCCCAACCTAAAGCCCTAAAGAGAGGCTCAATGAACCCTTGCTTGGTCTTAGCCTCATGAAAACTCTTTATCTCAGACGGGCTAAGACTTTCATATTTAGTTATTAGTTCAGCTACCTTGTTTTTTGCTTGTTCTCTAGTCATTGCAAGACTACTTGGTCTCTCGTTTGTTTATACTAGCGTGTCTGCGACCCTCTCCGAATCCACTGGCTTAGTTACACGTTACTATCAGACAGACGCCATCTTTCAGGGGTTATTATAACATGGCAACGTAGAGGGGTGTTAACCGCTGTGGTAACAAGCTATTAGCTATGATGACAGAGAGTCGATAACAGCCGTTATGCGTAAAAATGGTAACACGCAAATTAGCCTCATCTTTAGTGTTTCTATTTTCTTGTTATCACATATTTATTTCATGAAGCGTAACAATCCATTGTAACAATCCTGATAGCAGTAAAATAGCCTCTACTTTGTTGTTATAAACATGTTACGTGTTTCTGTTATTAGTCTCAGTTGTTACCCGTTGTTACCCGTTGTTACCCGTTGTTACAGAGTTGTTAGTCTCCAGTGTTTCGTTGTTTATAACATGTTATTGCATGTTACACGTTGTTACAGGACTGTTTCAGGGTTGTTACACGTTGTTACAGGACTGTTTCAGGGTTGTTTCACGCTGTTTCAGGGCTGTTTCAGAGTTGTTTCACTCTGTTTCAGAGTTGTTTCGGGATTGTTTCACTCTGTTATCCTGCTGTCTCGCTATAGCTAATCATAACTATTATAGAAAAGGGTCGCAAATTTATGCCTATCGATTTTCGTTATGATTCAAAACTAGCTTAATATACTAGTCTGTCAATTTAAGTAAAATAATATGTGTTATTAAGGTTTCTGGAGCGTATAACACCCTGAACCTAAGTCAGGGTACCATACTATGCGGTTAACATGGAATATCCACTAGTTGCCATTAATAAGGCCTTGGCAATCGGCTCCTTTCTAAATCAAATTTTTATCCGGCTCTTCTTTATATACTGACTTGTTGAACTTATTGAAAAGGGTGTGAAACGAAACACAACTGGAGTACATTTTGTAGATTGAATTTGTGGACCAAAGATCAATAACATGCTTTAGCTTATCATCGAACTTCAATATGCCCAAGGCACGTCTATGGTCAGCTGATTCAACGACGATTAAAACTACCTTTCTAAAATTGAAGTCCCTCGCGTGTCCCAGCCTATTCAGTGCGTCTCCCAGAACCCCACTATGATGTACTTCCATGGCGACCTGAGGATTCTTACTCTGTAGCCAAACCACATCGATTTGATAAGGACTATCCGGCCGCGTTTTATACTTCTGAACTGAATCGTACCCCATGTGTAGGCCAATTATGTGAAGCATCTCGGCAATACGATCATGAAGAGACGAAGCTGTCAACTCGGGTAAGGAGAGTATGGCATTAGACACGTCCATCCCCCTTTCCTCTTCTACTTCTTCCGGCTTAACCTCTGCTTGGGTTCTTAGCTTCTGTCTTCCAATCGCTCCCTTGATGACTTCAAAATCGGAAAGGGGAATCTTCGCAATTCCACCCTTGAAAAAAACAAACCAATGGTCTTTATCAGTTATAAAGTCAAGTTGGTCGATTAGGGACCTGACGTCAACCGTATTTTCAAAATCAAGATCTATTTCTATATTTATGCGATGAGGATACGCACCATCAGCCCATATAGCTGTTTCGTCATAATAGTATGGAGAAGTAACCTGACCGATTCCCGCGAATATAGATTCTCTAGTCACATAAGCTACACACGGATCTCCTGGCTTTATGGATTTTAACCTTCCGGGCGCTTTCTCAAGCCCGAAGCTTTTACTCTCAATGCAATCAATCCAATTGTCTCTACTAGCTATGAATATGCAAGCACTCTCGATCATGGTTATCACTCTAATCGTCGTAGTAATTGAAAATAATATTTTATTCTGTCATGCTATATGTTACCATAATAACAAAATCTAGGTTTTGTAGGAACTATTGAGATGGAGCAATCCAGTAAACTTATCTTCCCCAAGATTCGAAAAGTTAGGCTAGAAAGGTTCTCGCTATTTTCGCTAGAGCCTAATATTAATCTAGATATTCACGATGGGGTTTTCTGCTTAGCAGGTGCTAATGGGCTTGGAAAATCCACTTTCCTTGCTGCCGTGAATTATGGCATTACTGGCATCGTCGCAGAACCCGGTCGTGAATTTAGGTCGGTGGAAGAATATTACAGATACTGTTTAGGTTACAGCAACGACTATTTTTCAGGTAGGATTTCTGAGCAGGATCGTGAGGCAGCTGCAGTCACCATCCATTTACAGGTTAGCAATTATCTATATAAAGTAACAAGAGGTATTTTTGAACCTGATGAATTGAGAGAGTTAACTATCGCTGACTGTTCAAATAGTAATAATATAGTCGTTGATGGTAGCCAAATGACAGGTTCGCAACGGAACAAGGAATACGAGACACATATCACTGCTCGAATCGGACTTCGCTCTTTCCAACAATTTGTTTTTTTGCAGCATTTTGTATTCACATTTGATGAAAGCCGCCGTCTTCTACTCTGGGACCAAGCTGTCCTAAATCAATCACTTTTTCTCGGTATTGGTGCTGATTATGAAATGGCAGAAGAAGCAGATAAACTTCGGCGACAAGTCCAAAGAGCAGATTCCCTAGTCCGTAATATTGCGTGGCAAGCTAGTAAGATAAGCCAGCAGATAGAATTACTCCGCGAGGTAATGCAGGGTTCAGAAGCTGATGTCGACCCAGAGGATGTCAGAATACAACACGAGAAGCTCACGAAAGTTCTAATGCAAATAGAGAAATCAATCGAAGCGAAAAGGCTGCAATTAGAGGATGTTCAACTAAAGTGGGCAGAAGCAAGTTCCGAGTTGACAACACTTCAAGCCCAATATACAGAGGAATTTTCCAAATATATCCATAAACGTTCCCACGTCGAGTTGCATCCTATAGTGGTATCGTCCACATCAGAAGGAAAGTGTGCTTTGTGTGGCAATGAAGGATCTAAGATCATAGAATCGATAAAGCAGAAGATAGAAAACAACACATGTCCCCTTTGCGGTAGCTCACTTTCAAAGGAAGACATTGACCAAGAAATATTGGGCGAGCTTAAACGTATTGACAAACGTATTACTGAATTGAAGGAAGCTATCAGTACTACAATTAATACTGCTGATCGAGTTAAAGAGGAGTTGCACAGTACAGAATCTGAAGATGAGGTAGCTACCCGAGAGTTAAAAGAATTTGAGTCTAATAATGAAAGAATACTTGCTCAACTTACAGTGGGAGCAAGCAACCTAGATAATGCTATCAAGGCCAAACTAGAGGAACTAAGAGGATATCTCCAACAGAAGAAAGCAAAACAAGACGAGAGAAATCAGAAGCATAGGGAACTCATGAAGTTACAGCATCAATTACAACAACGCTATGCAAGTGCAGAGGAAGAATTTGTGCCACTATTTCGAGAATTGGCGGTTCTTTTCATCGGAGTTCCCCTTGATATGCGAATGAATTATAGTACATCAATTGCATCGCCTGGTCTCTCTCTCGTCCTAGAAATGCAAGGTTCGATGCGTAGGCAAACTTATCAGTTATCGGAGAGTCAACGGTTTTTCCTAGATATTGCTTTAAGAATGGCACTGACGCAACATATGTCTCATCCGGAAGGAAAAGCCTGCCTTCTAATTGATACACCAGAGGGTTCACTTGATATTGCCTATGAAAGTCGAGCTGGGCAAATGTTTGCCAGTTTCGTAAATACGGGACACGATTTAATCACAACGGCAAACATAAATACTTCACAGCTGTTACAAAAGATGGCTTCCGAGTGCGGCCGATCAAGAATGACCCTACAGAGAATGACAACTTGGACGACTTTGTCAGAGGTACAGCTGGCTGAGGAAGAACTCTTCCGTATGGCATACGACCAGATTGAAGCAAAACTTGAGTCAAAGGAAGCATTGTCTCATGGTTAACCCTTATGCCTACTTTGATTCCCTTTCCATTTCACATCGTCTACAAGGAAATCTTGGGAATGTAGTTGTTGCTGAAATTTATCTCTTTTCCTATTTAGCGTGCATACTGTCACTTTATAGGATGCATCCTGTTTCAGATTGGCAATATACATTCTCAATTACAGAATATGGCTTCCCATACAGTGTAGACTTGGATGCTGCGACTAAGATTCTAGGGGAAACCGGTAATCTATCTAAAGAAGGCTCTTACCTAAAAGTAACAGAGCATGGTCGTACAGAGTATGAAATATTACGCAGTCTTTCTCAGAATGCAGAGCGAGAGTCTTTTATTGACGGAGCTTGCTCTAGCTTGCTGGCACTTCCTGTCGGAGTCATACGTGACGCATTATCTCGTGAAGCAGAGATTAAAGGTGCTATCTCACTAACGCAAAGTCGCATACTATTAGCTGATTCTTGGATAGATATTCTGTATGATGAATTCACCGCTATTAGTTCCACAATTGGTATAGAAATTAAAGATCTTATGGTTCCGTCAGTCGTATGGTTAACATATCTATCTCAAACCCCCGATACTGCGACTGTGAGTAAGGATTAGACTAATCATGCCATTAATTAACCCTGAACAATTAGCCAAGTTGGTGGAACATTATATGGTCGTGGTTGCACGCGAGCATGGGGATCTAGGGATCGAAGCTTTAAAATCAATAATGGAGACACTCACAAAGATCTCTGGTTATGTTGATCCAGAAACATTGCAAGGTCCGATTACTATCTTCAAGACAGTAGATCCAATTAAGAGACCATTATCTATTGAGAGTGCACAAACCATAATAGACCTCAGCACGCTTTCCCAGGATGCCCGAAGTTCTTTTACGCTTCAAATACTTGATAATGGGCAGTTTCTCCTATGGAATGACTTACAACCAGACCTTGCAGAACTCGCCAAGGAAGCAGTGGTTTATCTTTACCAAAACCAGGCTGAATACTTTTTCGCTGGTGATAAAAGGGCAGAAATACCAAAGGTAGCGTCCTCGTATGCAACCATGTTTTCGAGCAAAAAGTTTGGTGATTTAATCGAGGTTTTAGAACACTACCGCGTATCCATGGTATGTCATTCAACATGTTACATTTTCCGGACGGTGTGGCGTGATACAAATCGTATATTCTTTATGAACGCTCCAGAACACATAATGAGAGATTCCTTGACTCAGTTTCTTAGAAGTCGCTTGCGAGGGGATGTTTATGTTCATCCAGAACAAAATGTTGATGAGACAAAACCTGTAGATATTAGAGTTATCTGGATGTTTAGCACAAAGCTTGCACTAATAGAAGTCAAGTGGCTTGGTAAGTCAATGAATGATAAAGGAACTATTGTTAACCGTACGCAGGCGAGGGCTCTTGAAGGAGCGAACCAGCTTGCAGATTACCTAGACCGTAATCTGATACATTCACCAAAGGGCACAACCAGAGGATATCTGGTTATTATCGATGGAAGACGATATGGAACTAATAAGAAGACTTTGTCGATAACAATTGAGAACGGATTTCATTATCAAGATGCGGAAATCGAATTCAATCCTAAATACCACGAAACTCGTAATGACTTCGAAAGACCTATTAGAATGTTCGCAGAGCCAATATGCCAGTGAAGCATGATATCATTTCTGAGTCTTTACCACTAAACTATAATGCCAGAGATTCATCCAATCTAGCTCGGCATCGCTGGTATTTCATTAAAGAAGCTTTTTCTCCAAAACTAGTCGAAAGAGCTATCGTAAATTCTGAATGTGAAAAGGGCGACTTAATAATAGATCCCTTCTGCGGAAGTGGAACTGTCCCACTTGTCGCATCTTTGAAAGAATACCAAGGTATCGGTATCGAGGTAAATCCCTTTCTCGCCTTCCTTACACGCACGAAACTCTTACAATGCGATCCAAAAGATTTAGACGATACGCTTGAAGTCTTGACATCAAACGTGAGAAGAGGGGCAGCTTCCCGTTTGGAATCATTTTCTACTTTCTCCGAGGCCGGTGGGGCAAAGAAATGGCTCTTTAACCGAGAAATATTAAGAGCGTTTCAGGGTGGATGGAATGCAAGCCAGGAAATGAAGCCTCCAGTACGAGATTTGTATCAATTGTCCTTGATTGGGGCAGCGATGGATACATGTAATATTACTAGAGACGGTAAAGCTCTTCGATATCCTAAAGATTGGGAGAGCCGAGAATATAAAGGTGAAGATTTCCTCAACCGTTTTAAGTTGCGGTTAGATAGCATTAGGGCAGACATGGAAAGCTGTCCAATCACCAATAACAGCCGCATTCTCGCCGGAGACATTCGTACACGGATTAGTAAATTAAAGGACAAATTCATGCTTTGTGTGACCTCCCCTCCCTACTTGAATTCATTTGACTATAGTGATATTTATCGCCCCGAACTATTCTTGGGAGGTTTCATAAATTCACAGACAGAACTCCAGAAGCTCAGATTAAAAACAATTAGATCACATGTACAAGTTAAATGGAGGAAGCCGAAGGCCAATGACTTCGGACAGAGGTATAAAGATTGTTTAAAACTTATACGTGAAAGAGATGACCTTCTATGGAATCAACGGATACCCTTAATGATTCAAGCATACTTTGCAGATATGAGAAGCATTTTAAAATACCTTCATAATCTAGCTGAACCTAATGCAAGATTATGCCTGATAATATCAACCTCTGCCTATGTAGGTATCGAAGTCCCTGTAGATCTTATAATCGCTGACATTGGAGAAAAAGTAGGGTGGAAACCACAACAGATAAAAATCGTAAGGTATCTACGAACATCTAGCCAACATGGGGGTAGATTAAAAAAAGCAAGCAATAGCAATTCTCGACTCCGTGAAAGCAGCATAACATTCAAAGCTTGATTTTGAAAGACTTGCATCATTCATGGGTTCATTAAGAAATCAATCAATTTTGGTAAAATCAAGCTTTATTTCATTTAGCGCATAATGTTAATTATAAGCTATATTGCGGATAGGGTGACAGCTATATATCCGGTAGCAATTAATAACATAGTTCCATACTAAATATTGATATTTTACTACAAAAGCAATAAAATCAGGGTGTCGGTTGACTTAGTGTCTTGACACCCTGATTCTCTTCAAATCTCCCCGGCAGGGGTGGTCTATTTAGCTTTGTAGGCCGTACAGGTCTCGAACCTGTGACACCCTGATTAAAAGTCAGGTCGTCTGCTGTCAAGTTGGTAGTGCACTCGACCCCATCACGTGGTGCCATG
>SDBU01006810.1_pt1 | contig 13357 bp, 13 predicted proteins | sample 2277071 | NCBI WGS metagenome assembly SDBU01 (sample SAMN10397929, study PRJNA504765) | marine sediment metagenome | isolation source: marine sediment core GS08_GC12, 126 cmbsf | place: Arctic Ocean: Gakkel Ridge, Loki's castle | collected 2008 | reverse complement strand
AGCCGTTTCGCGGTGGGACACCATTTCATGCTGGCTACCAAATCGGTTCCATGAAATCAGCGTGGCGTGAGCAATGTCTGGCCGATAGCTAAACAAATACAAAATAATTTATTGTTTGACGTCATTGTCCCTGAAAAGGTGATTCGAATGGGTGAGGAAAACGACCGCGACAGGATAATATCCTCTTACTACGGTAATGAGGCAGTCACTGCACTGATTTCCCTTAAAGTGGATACAAAGAACACGAACAGCATTGCGCTCAGCGTGTCTGAGCTCGACGAGGTACTGGATGTTTACGTTGTTACAGGAGACATAGACATAATTGCCAGGGGGCACTTTGACAGTTACGATACCTTGAGAACATTCGTTATGGAGAAGCTCAGGACCATACCTGGCATTCGAGATACGAACACATTCCACGTAGTCACGAAGTACAAGGAAGATGGAAAAATTTTGGTTATGCGGCCAGAGCAGGCGGAAGAAGAGGAATAGTACCATACCCCGAAATGCCTGGCCAAGGACAGGATGTACACGCCAGTACAGAAAGTTATTTATATGGACATAGCCATGCAGTACTGGGTCAGGTGTGGGTGTCACCCAAATTTTTGACCCAGCAAGATAAACCAAAGGAGGTTAAAAAAAATGATGAAAGCAATAAGCGTTGGTGAAGCAAAGAGAATCGCCGAGAAGAAAGGATTGAAACCAGGCCGCGTGAAGGGAACAGACGGTGTCCAGTTCACGAAGGGCAAGAACGCCAGGCTCGAGACAATCTCATGGGATGATTTCGAGACGACACTTGCCAAGAGAAAGCTGTCTGTTTACGAGAGTGGCGGCTGGATGAAGATCATGAGCAAGTAGGTTCGGCTTACTTCTCGCATTAAAAAATATATATTTACACGCGCCCTTTTGGGGCTTTGGCCCCTTTTTTATTTTTTCTATTCCCTTGATATAGTCAAGGACGTAACTATTTGAAAGAAATTAATAGTCCTTGAATATGTGTGGATGACATTAAACAAATACCAACAAAGTTATGTATTCCACTATAATCTTATACTTCGGATGTTCTCTGCTATAGAGCCCTCACCCTTGAAAACCGCAGAGCCAGCCACCAGCATTGTCGCACCTGCATTGATTGCTTTTGGGGCGCTTTCCGGGCCTATGCCCCCGTCCACGTTGAGTATTATATCCAATATTCTCTCTTGAATGGCCTGGCTCGCCGCTGAAATCTTTGGGAGCACATCCTCTATGAACTTTTGGCCTGCAAAGCCTGGATATACTGCCATTATCAGAAGCATGTCTATCGAGTCCAGGTACTTCTCGGCCGCCGAAAAAGGAGTGTCCGGATTTAGTGATATGCCTGCCTTCCTCCCGCACTCCTTGATCAGCCTCAAGGCCTCATCGACCTTCTCGACCTCGACATGGACGGTGATGTAGTCGCTGCCAGCCTCTGCAAACTCCTTGACGTACTTTTCAGGCTCGGAGATCATGAGGTGCACGTCCAGTGGTATTTTCGCGCATTTCTTGACCGCGCTGACCACGCAGGGCCCGATCGTGATGTTGGGAACGAAATGGCCGTCCATTACATCCACGTGAAGCATGTCCGCGCCTGCTTCCTCGACCTCTGCAATGTCGGAAGCCAGGTTTGCGAAGTCCGCCGATAATATTGATGGTGATATTTTGATCATCGCGAGTGTATCGTTACCATCAAATTAAAATCTTTGCAGGGCCTCAAAAATTATTTGAGGTCGTAAGCCTATTAGGGTCTGCTGCATGAATAACAAGATATACAATGACTTTCTAGAGGAAGGCTTCCTAGTCCAGCAGGATGTTATCGATTACCTATCTGGCTTTTCCGACCCTCGCAACAAAGCGCAGGAGATAATGAAGCGGCTGGCGAACGAGGACGGGGTCATTACGCTTACTCTGGTAAAGGACCTTACAGACCATGCAGCAGAGGAAGCCCAGAAGAAGGAACTGCAGAAGAGCAAGGTTGGAGGCGAGGAATATGTCGAACCGGAAGGCCTTGTAAATGCGGACATCAATATTATAAAGGACATTACTGGCTGCTCTACCTGCCGCGGCACTGTCGAGGATTTTGCAAACTATTTCACGAGCAGGTTCGAGATGCTGAAGCCCCTCCTGAAAAGGGACAAGGAATTGAAGAGGACGGTGCAGATCAGCCGCCTCAGGAAGATGGAAGGCGATGTCTCCTTCATTGGTATGGTTACAGAGATTCGCACAACCAAGAAGAAAAAGCACACGATAGTGGAGATCGAGGACAGGTACGGGAAGATTCCGGTTCTTCTATCAAAAGACAAGTTCTTCGAGCCGCTGCTATTGGACGAGGTGGTTGGAATCGTGGGGAGGAAGCAGTTCAGAAAGGATATCGTGTACTGCAATAAGCTGATCTGGCCCCCCATGAAGAAACACAATCCCAGCGTATCCAGCACGCCCATGCGGGTTGCCTTTGTCTCGGATATGCATGTCGGGAGCAGCACATTCTTGGAGAGGGAGTGGGTGAGATTTGTGAAATGGCTGAACACCGCAGAGGGGAAGAAGATTGGCTGTATAGTCATGCCAGGCGATCTGGTTGACGGCATAGGGGTGTACCCAAATCAAGAGGAGGAACTGGAGATACTCGATATTTACGACCAGTACAGCGAAGTGGCACGGTTGATAGAGGATATACCTGAGCACATAAAGCTGGTAATGGCGCCAGGGAACCACGATGCGGTAAGACCAGCAGAGCCCCAGCCCTCGCTCCCGCCAGAGATTAGAGAGCTGTTCGACCGCGAGATATTGTTTGTTGGGAATCCATGCACCCTCAAGATCAATGGAGTGGAGATACTGCTGTACCACGGCAAGAGCTTTGACGACATCATACCCGGCATCCCCGGGTTGTCCTATGGAAATCCACTGCAAACAATGAAGGAGATACTGAAACGCAGGCATCTTGCACCCACCTATGGAAATAAGACCCCGCTTGCACCGGAGAGCGTGGATTACATGTTCATTGACCGCATTCCGGATATTTTCGTTACAGGGCACGTGCACTATGCAGCGCTCGAGAAGTACAAGGGGATAACATTGATAAATGCATCAACGTGGGAGGGCCAGACCTCCTTCCAGAGAAAGATGAGCATAGACCCTGTGCCGTGCAAGGTGCCGATTGTAGACCTGGCCACTGGCAACGCCACCATGAAGGACTTCTTGAATACCTGATTGCCCGGCCATCTTTATAATACACTCGTAAAAACCCCGTCCCTTCTATAGATGGAATCTAGCGTAGGGGGGGGCATCCACCTCACCCTAGCCGTACGCGGCGCTGCGATGGACCCTGCCGGCTTTTAGGTATAAGGCTTAATCCAGCCAACTATAATCCTTACCACGGGGTTCGATACGAGCAACTTTGATAATGTCACCATCTGGATAATAAATAATTCGATACTCTCCAACTCGGAGTCTGAATAAATCTTCTCTATTCTCTACTCCCTGAAGCTTCTTAATATCAAGACGTTTCTGTCCAGATGCTAATTTCATCAAGACTTTCTTAACTCGTTTTTGATAGTCCTTAGATAATTTCTTAAATTGGCTCTGGGCCTTCGTTGAAAGTACGACATTTTTAGTCATTACAACTCATCCAGACTGACCCAGTTCTGTTCGTTATCCAAAATGTCATAGTTCTCTCTCATAAACTCGACATATTTAGCCCGATCAATTAGCTTGACAATTATCTCGTTATAGGTTTCTCCTTTTCTGCCAAATACCTTTAGCAAATCTCGAACCTTAGTATCAATCTGGATTGTTGTAGTTGTCATAACACCACTATAACTACTATAATAGTTATAGTATATAACGCTATCGCCTCATACCCAGTCCCTTAAGTGACGCTCCCTACCCCACGTTACAATCAGCCATAAGGATGGTGCCTTTCACAGCCTTACGACCTTATGTATAAGTTGTACAAACGTATGATTCTTCTAATATTAGAGTGCGGGGGTAGAAGCTTCTCAAGAGTCAATAATGCAGCGGACCTTGACAACTCGGACAAAATAAATTTAAGATGTAAGGTATTATGGAACGCTATGAGAGTAGAATTGCTTTCTTATACGGCAAATCCGGAGCGCCTCTGCTGTGCTGCGGCAAAGCTCACACACGAGCCTGAAGAACGAGATTTCATAGAGATGATGAACAACACCAGCGAGGACCACATAGATAAGATACTGAAGCACATACTCAAACTGGGACACGAGAGCATCATAGAGCATGCCAGCTTTACATTCTACATAGAGGGCGTGAGCAGAGCACTGACACACCAGCTGGTCCGCCACAGGGTTGCATCCTATTCTCAACAGAGCCAGAGGTACGTTTCCCTGCAGAACTTTGCCTATGTCGTGCCTCCAAAAATCCAGGAAAAACCGGAGTTAAAGAAAAAATTCGATGAGCTGATGACTGCCATTGCACAGGAGTACGAGAAATTCCAGGAGGAAGTGCCCACAGAGGATGCCAGGGCAGTGCTGCCGAACGCCTGCACCACAAAGATCGTTGTCACAATGAACGCCAGGGAGCTGCGCCACTTCTTCGAGCTGCGCTGCCACAAGACCGCACAGTCAGAAATAAGGGAGCTGGCCTTCAAAATGCTGGAACTGGCCAGCGAAGCGACGCCAATTTTCTTTGCAGACCTCGAGTTCGAGTAAAATCATCAGATTTTACGAGAGAACAGTAATTTAGGGAGCAGATACAACGATGTTTATAAATTCCTGTGAATCGAGAAATAAACGACAGCGCTTAGGCTGCAGATGCCTTATTAAAAATCAAATCTTGCCCTTGAGCCATTGCTTCATTTCATCCTGGTTCTTCGCATCGATGCCAAAGTACTCGAGGAAATGCTTTGTCGTGCTGAGGCTCTTTGTATTTCCCTTTGGCTTGATCTTGATGAGGCCCAGCTCCTCCAACTCGCGTATGTGCCTGTAGGCCGCGCTGCCCACCATGTTCTTCAGGTTGCTCTGGGCTATTGGCTGGTAATAGGCGATTAGGGCTGCTGTCTTGATTGCCGCCTTGGACAGTTCGGTTGGGGCCAGGCGCATTATCTTCTTTGCGTAGTCTGGCTTGACGCGCATCAGGTAGCCAGTGCCCACCTTGACAATCTCTATTGCACTTTTTTCCTCGTGCTCCTTTATCAGCTTCTTGATTGCCTTGCTCACCTGCTGGGAGGTAAGGCCAGTTGCTTCTGCGATTTCCTTGGATGTGACAGCCCCTCCTGCGGAAAAGAGTGCTGCTTCCACTATACCCTCTATGGTGGTCTGTGCCATGGCCCGGGAATGTGAATTTATGTCTATAAAGATTGCGCTGCCCCCCTCCCCCTCCAAAACATCTATTATATTAGCTTTTCTCCAAAAAGCTTATAAGTTTACCGTAAGCTTTAAATATAAGTTTGTGCACTATCCTGCAGCGGAGAGGTGTCTTTTTGAAAAGTATTGGCAGAGTTATTACTATCTCGCACACCGGAAAGCTGATCATGAAGGGGAAGTTCGCCCCAAGACCTGGCTCAAGGGTTTATGACAACAGAAAGGGGAGAATCGGCACGGTCTCGAAGATATTCGGACCTGTGAATGTGCCTTTCATTGCCGTACGTCCAGATAGGAAGAAAACCGAGCTGCTCTCCCTGCTCGATAAGGAATTATACTCGGAGGGATGAGAATGGATGACAAACGAAAGAAAAAGGATGTGATTGATGTGGTCAAGGTGTGCCAGGAATGCGGCAGCACACACTTGGTTCAAGATTCGGTGCGCGGGGAAACGCTCTGCCAGGACTGCGGGCTTGTAATAGAGGAAGGGCTGATTGACATGGGCCCGGAATGGCGGGCCTTTGACATGGAGCAGGGAGAGAAGCGGGCTCGAACCGGCGCTCCCATGACCTACACTATCCACGATAAGGGATTGTCAACCGAGATCGGCTGGAAGAACAAGGATTCCTACGGTAAGAGCATACCCACAAAGAACCGGGCCCAGCTTTACAGGCTCAGGAAATGGCAGAGAAGGATCAGGGTCTCGAATGCTACCGAGAGAAACCTGGCTTATGCACTGAGTGAACTCGACAGGATTGCCTCGGCAATGGGGCTGCCAAGGAATGTGAGAGAGACCGCGGCAATGGTCTACAGAAAGGCGGTCAATAAGAATTTGATTAGGGGGAGAAGCATAGAGGGAGTGGTTGCAGCCTCGCTGTATGCAGCGTGCAGGCAGTGCAATGTGCCAAGGACATTGGATGAGATTGCCGGTTCATCAAATGTTGGCAGGAAGGAGATTGGCAGGACCTACAGGTTCATGACCCGCGAGCTCAAGCTGAAGCTCATGCCGACCCGACCGCAGGATTACATATCCAGGTTCTGCAGCGAACTCAAGTTAAGCGGTGAAGTGCAGGCTAGAGCAATCGATATCTTGAAGGAGGCTACAGAGAAGGAGCTGACATCGGGGAGAGGGCCTACTGGCGTTGCCGCGGCATCGATTTATATTGCGTCGATCCTATGCAATGAGAGGCGAACGCAACGTGAAGTGGCAGACATAGCTGGCGTTACAGAAGTCACAATACGAAACAGGTACAAGGAGCTGACCGAGAGGCTGCACATAGACGTGCCAGTCTAATCTCCTTTTTTCTTTTACTTTTCTTTTTATTTATTAGGTTCCCTCATGCCAGGAGTTTATGTACTTCTCCTGGTCGGGGCTCAACTTATCGATTGTTATTCCCAGTGTGGAGAGGCGAAGCCTTGCAATCTGCTCATCCAATTCCTTTGGAACCGTGTAAACGCGGTTTTCGAGGTTGTCGTGGTTTAATGCCAGATACTTGGCGCACATTGCCTGTACTGCAAAGCTCATGTCCATGATCTCGGCTGGGTGCCCCTGGCCTGCAACCAGGTTGATGAGCCTGCCGTCGCCCAGCAGATAAACTTTCTTTCCATTCTTTAGCTGGAACTCCTCCACGAAGCGGCGCACTACTTTCTTGCCAGTTGAGTGCCTGGCTAGGGCCTCCTTTGAAATCTCGTTGTCGAAGTGTCCAGAGTTGGCAAGCAAACACCTGTCTTTGATTACCTGGAGATGTTCATCAGTCACAATGTCCTTGCAGCCGGTTGCCGATATTATAAAATCCGCATCCCTTACGGCCTCGAGCATTGGCTTTACATCAAAACCGTCGAGGAGGGCTTCCGTTGCCTTCACTGCGTCTATCTCTGTCACTGTTACCCTTGCTCCAAGTCCCCTTGCCTTGAATGCAATGCCGCGGCCGCACCATCCGTACCCGCCAATCACTACATTCTTTCCTGCGATCAGGAGATTTGTTGCAGTGAATATGCCGTCAAATGTGGATTGACCGGTTCCGTAACGGTTGTCAAAGAAGTGCTTCATCTTTGCATTGTTCACATCCATTACCGGGAACTTGAGGGCGGATTCGCGCACCATTGCCTGGAGCCGCACTATGCCAGTGGTTGTCTCCTCATTCGCGCCGATTATGTTGTCAAGAAGCTCGGTGCGGTCGGTGTGAACCATGGAGATCATGTCAGTGCCATCGTCTATGATTATGTCTGGCTTTATGTCAAGAACGCTGTTCAGGTTGTTGTAGTACTCTTCCCTGCTTTCTCCATACTTTGCATGCGTTTCCAGGCCGAAGTGCTCATTCAGGGCCAGCGATACATCGTTGTCCGTGGAAAGCGGGTTGCAGCTTGCAAGGCGAACATCTGCTCCGGCTTCCTTCAGCGTGAGTGCCAAGATGCCTGTCTTTGCCTCGACGTGCAGTGCCATTGCGATGCGCTTCCCTTCAAGGGCTCCGCTGGATTTTATATCTTCTCTAATTTTGGCCAGCACTTCCATGTGCTCCCGTGCCCAAGCAAGTCTCTTTATTCCTTCGTCTAAATCTCCATTCATTTCAATCGTCCGGTATTACGCTTCATTATAAATATTACTTGTCCGGGCAATTAGAAGAGGTCGTCCCCATCCTTGGTGTCAGGGAGGTGCAATTCCTTTTCGCTGTGCTCGCCTGGCATGGACGGCTCTGGCTCCTCACCCGCCTCCGGAAACGGCGGCTCGCTTGTATCATCAGGGAATAATGGCTCCTCAGTATCCATATCTGTCTTTGGGGCGTCCCATTCCTTTGGAGGTGTGTAATAGGATTTCTTTGTCGGGCGCTTGAGGAGGTCCTTCAGTGACTTGCCCTGCAGTGCCGCAAAACCCATGAGTAATGCAAGAAGAAGCAGTATGAAGACAACTGCATTGAACACTGCCTGGCCGCTGATTCCCTCCTGAACCTTGACTGCCTCGTATACCATGTCGGTATTGTGGAGAGAGCCACCGAAGTAGCCAGTGCATGTAAAGATGTAATTGCCGTCTGGGAAGTACTCCGGTATTAGATAGGTTATATGGCCATCCCGGTTGTCTGTCCAGACTGTGATAATCTCTGACTGGTCGATTCCGTATGAGAGCATGATTGGGGAATCAATGTCTGGGTTGTTGCCAACAGGCACTATCTTGTAGTGCACGGTAATAGTGTCTCCAGGCTTATACGACTTCTCGTCGAAGCTGATAATGAGGTAATACTGCTTCAGAAATACTGTCTCCGTTCCAGTGACTACATTGCCGTCTATGTACCCGAATACTGTGACTGTGTATTCATCTGGCGGGTTGTCTGGCGGCACCTGGAGAGAGAATGTGTTCCTATCGAGGACATTCCTGGCGAGCACCTGGCCTCCTCCTTGAATCTCATAGTAGAGGTCTAGGCTGCTGTCGATGTTCATGAGTTCGTAGGAGAAGGTGATTGTCTCGCCTGGTTTGTAATGGTCTCTGTTAGCGTTTACAAGGATGTGACCGTAGTTCACGACTGTCATCTTTGTACCATAATACTCCTCGCCTGCATCGGTGTATGCGGTAACAGTCACGTGTATCCCGCCCTTGAAATCGCTTGGTACTGTGAAAGTGAACTCGCCCTGGTCAGTGTGACCTGTGGCAATGACGTCCCCGAACACATAGTCCTTTCTAACAGTGTACACAGTATTACAACTGATTGGCACGCCATCTTTAAGAGTTGAGTAGGTGACAGTGGCTTCCTCGCCTGGGTAATACTCGCTCTTGTCGAAATTGATGTGGATTGTGAGGGGGAGGATGTCAACTATCTCGATGTCCTCTATGGGCTCTGTTGTTTCCTTGCTGTTGACTGAAGATGTTACATTGACGCGAATTATGTACGTTCCTACCTGGAGGTTGTCAGACAGGGGGAGGATGTACATGCACACGCCAGCAGAGTCTGTTACCAGACCGCTCTTTACAGAGATGTTCCGGTCGCCCTGCTCCAGCGTGATTTTCACATGTGCCCCAATAACCGGAGCGGCAGCAACCATTGCGTTCGCCCTGATCTCGACGAACTGGCCTGCAAGGAAATCATTGCCATTTTCTATTGTGACCATCGCGGCTATGTGGGCAACATCGATGTCAAACTGGTCCCTGGCTGTGTGGCCTGTCGTGTCATTTGCCCAGAGAATGAACTCGGGGTCGTGATTGGGATGGGTGCTGATGTCGGTTGGTACCTCGATCTGGAGAATGCCTGAGGAGGTCGGTGTTTCCAAGGAGTTTGTCTTCGTCTGGCGCTGGGAAGCTGCATTTCTGTATGAGAAGAACCATTCAAGTTTTGCTGGGGTCGGGCTGCCGTCTATGTTGCTTGTGATCGTGTAGAATACCTGCATTGTCTCGCCAGGCAAGAATCCATCTTTATTGGGAGCAATCTCCAGCATGTACTTCTTTACCTCGAATGACTCTCGCCTGAGCAGGTGCCCGTCCCTGATGATGTTGATGTGATACCAGCCGTCATCCATGTCCTCCTGCAGCGTGTAATTGGCGCTCCAGTTCCCAGAGACGGGGGTGGCAGACCATGTTGCATCCAGGTATTGATGGCCCCTCTCATCCGTGATATTGACTGTGAAAGCCTCGGAAAAGTCTGTTGTGACCTCTATTGCTATTGTCTCGCCCTGGGTGTAAACCGCACGCTCTGGCTTGATTGCCACGTCTATGTGCGTTATATGGAATGTGAAATTCTTTACGGGATTTCCATTGAAGGTTAGGTTTATCTGGTAGTCGCCAAACACCGCTGCGCCGCTCCAAGGTGGATAGTCAGCAGGTCGGAAGTAGCCAATGATCGAGCCTTCCTGAGAATTATCATTATACCACCACCCTCCCCAGCTCGGTAGTATCTCCGTACCGTCGTGGTAGAAGTTGAAGTCCACGTTGTTGGGGTTATAGGGCTCTCCCCACTGGTCCATTACAAATATCTCGTAGTTTATAGTATCAGTCTCCGAGAAATACGATATTGGGTTGTGGTCATAACCATATGTGCCTATGGTGGAGGTCTCGAAAGGCACCGGCGAATACACAATGAAGGTCTCTGTCAGCAAGTTGGTGCCGGAGTAGTTGACATAGAAAATGTACGTCCCCAAAGTATCCAGTTGCCCATGTTGCCACTCGCGTACTGTGTCTGATATCTCCCCAAATTCATCGTCGGTTGGCATTATCTCAGAGTACACGAGCTCGTAGTTCTTATTATTAACAATCTCCACTAGCAGCTCATACCCCTGGGCGGGTATCGTCCCCTGCCTGACAGTCACAGTGTAGTATAGGTCCTCGTCATCCATTATGTGGTCGCGTACATCGCCGTTCTGATCCTCTGCCCTAAGCTCCAATGTCGCGTTGTCTGGCAGTGCCTGTGCCGAAGGCAAGTAAAGAGTGCACAGCACCAGGCATGCGGCAAGCAGTAATGCAAAATTCCGTTTACCCATCCGAATCACCTATTTTATCTGATAAATTACATTAATTATATCCCAGTATTTAAAGTGATTGATATGCTGCTTATCAAAGCGTGAGCTGTTTTGTCTTGGCAACCAAATTACCAATCTTCATCTCCTCCATGACTATTTGCGTTAAGATGCTAAGGTAATCTGCATCCATGTTTTCCCTGACAAGGTATGCAGGGTCATTGAAAGGCAGCTTGATCCTCGCTTTTGACAGTGTCTTCTTTGCATCCGAGCGCTCATCCCCTCCGATTGCCTCCGCCTTGGGAGGTGATTCGATGTCGCACTTCCTGACCTCGGACAGGAACACCGGTCTCCTGAAAAGCCTCTGCATCGCGTATGTTGCGATGTTTGCACGCTCGACCTCCGAGCGGCCGAGCTCTCGTGCATTCTCGCCGATGTGCTCGTATATATTCTTCTTTCTGCTTGCAGAGGCTGTGTACACCTTGGAAGGCGGTATATCCCGCTCGCGGACCACGCCCATGTCAGCCAGCGCCTTCAGGTAGCCAGTCACTACCAGTTTGTGCATGTCAAAGCCATTTTTCCTCAAATCGCGGCCCAATGCACTGATAGACTTGCCACCTCCCTTAATTTCATTCAAAATTACGTCTTTCAATAGTTGGCCTGGCTCATATATCTTGGTCATCAACGTGGTAAACAACCAGGTAATTAATAAAAGCTTCGGTCTTTACTATTGGTAAACAACCGGGTTCAAAAATCTATTTAAAAGGGTTGCGGGATTAATGGTATACTTCAATATACCACTCCTCCCCCCTTATTTTTTTTCTTTACGTATATCAGCGTGATCCAGCTTAGTAAAGGGAAAAAATGGGAGAATATATTTTGATATTCCTCTAACATTTTCGAGATACGTTTTCCAACTGCATTTCAGTAAAGTATTTCGAATCCCAACATATGCTAAACTCAAACAAAAGGAGCCGAAGGTTCCGACCAATTTTTAAAATACGGCTTCCAGTATTATCACTTTAGAGTATTTTAAATCCCAGTAAGAAAAGAATTCAAGCAGGAGGAACGCACAAAGGCGTTGCTCCGAAGTTTTTAAAATACGTCTATCAGCATTATCACTTTAGAGTATTTTAAATCCCAGTAAGAAAAGAACTCAAGCAGGAGGAACGCACAAAGGCGTTGCTCCGAAGTTTTTAAAATGCGGCTCCAGTAATAAGTTGGCACAGCATTTTAAATCCCAGCGAGTCGGAAGTGGTTAGAGAGTGGCCTGCAAACAATCCCGGCTTCCAAAGCGGAAGTCTGACCATCAAGCAATCGCCCGCAGCCTATCCAGCTTCTTGTGGGCGATGTTCAGCTCTGTCTGTAAATTCTCGATGGTCGTTTCCAGCAACCCGGCCTCGATGTGATTCCTCAACAGATGAATATTCCGCATCAATGTGAAGTGCTCGTCTGTTTCCTGGAAGGGCAGAGACTTCAGCAGGAAAATCACCTCGTCGTCCGAGTATAGCTCCTTGGCCCGCTTCAGGATGTTGTTATACATCGCGATGAAGCCCAGTTGATGAGGAATGGGATTGCACTCCCAGATGTTGGATCGCACCTCGTCTATGTACGACGACAAAACTTCGATGTCCTTGAATAGGACGTGCTTCTCTTTCTCACGAATGAACGACATGTTATCGACTCTAATTTCGATTGATAAAGACGAAAGGGTGCCTAAGTATCCATTGTCATTAAAATTATTTATAATATGGTGTCCAGATGGTCGGTTTTGCTAGGGGGAAGGCGACGATAATTTCCGACTCCCGAACGTGTTATTGGGATAATCCCACACCCAACCCCCTAACTTCGAACCCGTATAATATCAGTAATACAGGCATTTGAAATGAGAGTCATTGCTTTAAAAACACATCGAGGTAAATATCCCTACCAAAAACATATCCAAGAATTATTGCGATTATACCAACTGGCAGTATGAAGTGAAGGTGCAGGCTGTATTCTGTCGAGATCAATGTGTTCAAGAGAAAACGGGCCCCGGAATGGAATGGTGAAAACTGGGAGACCGCCCTGCCGAATTCCATGACTTTAACAGGGTCCACGTCTTTGTCAAATGCCGAATAAAGAATTGCCAGCATGCGTATCATGTTCTCTGTGAAGAACAAAGACATTATCAAGAAAAGGGAAACCAGTATGCTCGCAGATATTTTGATGTTATTAAGGAAATGGGTAAATATATGGGAACCGAATGCTCCCCCCGCGAGGATGAAGGTGGAGCAAAGAACGGCAGTGAAATGGATAAGTAACAGATCAGTGATGGAGTAGAGGCCATATGCTGCAAAGGGTCCAAACGCTGAGAAATAGACAATGCTGCTGGCAATGGTGCCCAGGATTGAACTGGAAATTATCTTGGCAATGGTTATGCCATTCATGTTGAGAGGATAAAGTGATAGAGACCTAATGGTGCCTTTGCTAATTTCATAGGAATGAAGATGATAGAAGGCTATCATGAAAGTAAACATATTAACGAAAACAGCAACAGCAAAGAACAATACAATCCATCGATGAAATGTTTC
>SDBU01006809.1_pt1 | contig 13358 bp, 15 predicted proteins | sample 2277071 | NCBI WGS metagenome assembly SDBU01 (sample SAMN10397929, study PRJNA504765) | marine sediment metagenome | isolation source: marine sediment core GS08_GC12, 126 cmbsf | place: Arctic Ocean: Gakkel Ridge, Loki's castle | collected 2008 | reverse complement strand
GTTCCAGATCCCCCAACAGCATGCTGAAGATCCCGAGCACCAGAAGGCGTGGCGCATCGCGCGCGTCATGGCCTCCGACCTCGAGGCCTATCACTGCGACAGCGTCAGAGAGGGCGTGCTCTACGGTAACCTCCTTGAGCTGCTCAAAGACTCTATAGCCGAAGCCAGGCGCACCTACGAACAAAGGGTGCCCGCCAGGGTGGCCGAAGGATTTGACTATCTTACGCTGGCCCTCGAAGAGCTGACGGCGCGCAAGAAAAAGGAAATGGCAGACGAAGCCGCCTCCGAATAGGCGAAAAAGCCGCCGGCCCGTCTGGCCTCCTCTGCTCCGGGGTTGCTTGAAGCCCCCGTCGCAAGTCATCCACCCAAATGGCCCTCCAGACTTGTTTTGTAGGTGCTGGTCGAGGGATGGATCCCACGGGCCGGGCCCGTGGCTCGTCCGTGCCCGGAGACCCGCACAAGCTGTTGGCTGCTCCCTGCCACTTGATCATTGACGACTGCCCCCAGGCTGCCGCCCACTTTCTTGCTTCGTGCGCTTCCCGCCACGCTGCGCCCTCGGCCCGTGCCGGGTCCCTCCGCAAAATCGGACGGCGCCTGACCGGCCCTCACACGCCCGCTGGCGCGCACGGCGTTCTTGTGCACCTGTCCTCCTGAGGCTACAATCCACCTGCCCACTGCGCGCACATCGGGTCTCTGGGCGGCATCCCATCAACCGGAGAGTCAGCGCCATGAGCGAGCGCGACATTGACGTCGTGGCCGCCGGTCACATCTGCCTGGATATCACGCCTGCCTTCGGCTGGTCTTCAGCGGGCGGCCTGGGCGAACTCCTGCGGCCAGGGAAGCTGCTGGAGGTCGGGGCGGCTGCAATAAGCACCGGCGGGCCGGTCTCAAACGCCGGCCTTGCTCTGCGGCGGCTCGGCCTGGCGGTCTGCCTCATGGGCAAGTGCGGCGATGACCCCCTCGGCGGCGTGCTGCTGGACGTGCTGCGACGCGAGGCGCCGGGCTCCGAGGCTGGCATGAGGGTTGTGCCCGGCGAGAAGACCTCTTATACGATCGTGATCGCACCGCCCGGCATAGACCGCATCTTCCTGCACTGTCCCGGCGCCAACGACACCTTCGGTCCGGAGGATGTTGATCCGGAGATCGTCGGTCGTGCCCGCCTGCTTCACTTCGGCTACCCGCCGCTGATGAAACGGATGTGCAGCGAAGGGGGACGCGAGCTGGCGGCGCTCCTGCGGGGGGCCTGCGGCGCCGGGGCCATCACGTCGCTGGACCTCGCCCTGCCCGATCCGGACAGCGAGGCGGGACGCGCGGACTGGCGCCGCATCCTTTCTGCCGCCCTGCCGCACACACACATCTTCCTGCCCAGCCTCGAAGAGCTGCTCTTCATGCTCCGGCGCGCTCGCTTCGAGGAACTGAGCCGCAGCGCAGCGGGCATAGCCGGCGGCTTCACGGCGGATGACATCCACTCCCTGGCCCAGGACTGCATCGCGATGGGCGCGCGGATCGTCGTCATCAAGTGCGGACACGCCGGCGCGTACCTGCGCACTGCGGAGTCGCTCAATGCAGTGGCGGAGGTCCTCGGCCACACAGAAGAATGGAGGGCCGTGGAGATCTTCGAGCCGACCTGCTGCGTGAAGAAGATTGCCAGCGCCACCGGCTCCGGTGACAGCTCCATCGCGGGCTTTCTGGCCGCGCTGCTGCGGGGCGAACCGCCGGCCCGCTGCATGGCCACGCTGACGGTCGTCGGCGCCCAGAACCTGTCGGCCCTCGACGCCGTCAGCGGCGTGCGCTCCTGGCAAGAGACCCTCGCCCAGCTCGAAGCCGGCCCCGAGAAGAATCCCGTGCCCGAACGCCTGGCGGGCCTGGGCGGCTAAATGCTCCGGAAAAGGCGACAACCAACGCACCCGATCCGGCGACTCATCATATATAATGGAGACAGCCGAGTTGTAACCGAGTCTTTCAGCAGAAAGGGATTGCCATGAGAGACAATGTCGTTCGGAGACTGAGGGGGATATGCGGGGCGGCGTTGGCGTGCCTTGCCATCTGCACCCCGGCCGCCATGGCCGACCGCGGCGCAATCGTGACGGTCGGGGAGGTGAACGTCGAGGAGCCAGCGCAGCGAGCGATCATCGTCCACAACGGAGCGCGAGAGCTGCTTATTCTCCAGACCGACGTGAAGGCGGACAGGGAAACGAAGGTGGTGGAGTTCATGCCGCTTCCGTCCAAGCCGAAGGTCTCGCTGGCGCCGGAGGGATGCTTCGCGGCGCTTCAGGAGATCATCAAAGCCCACAACCTGCGCTACATCGTGCAATACAGGGGCCTGGGCCGAGGAGATAGGGACAAAGCCGTGAAGATCGTGGTCGAGGAGCAGCTCGGCCCGCACGCGGTGACTGTGGTCAAGGTGAAGGACGCCGAGGAGTTCGTGCAATGGGTCGGGGAGTTCTTCCGAAAAAACGGGCTGGGCGAACCAGCGCTCGGCCCGGAACTCCGGGGCATAGTGGCCGGCTACTTGAAGCGCGGCATAAGGTTCTTCGCGTTCGACATCGTCACGGTCTCGCCGGAGAAGAAGACGGTCCAGCCGCTGGCATACGAGTTCGAGTGCGACCGCCTGTATTATCCGCTGGTGGTGACGAACCTCTACAGCGGCACTGGCACGATCGAGCTTTTCACCATCCTGCCGTCAGGGCTCGACGCGGGCCATCGAATCACTATCCGGCCGCGGGTCCGAAAGGAACGGCGCAAATGGCGCTTTCTGAGGTCCACAACCGCCACACTGGAGCCGGAAGAGCTTGCGCCGTTGCATCCCCTGCTCCCCAACCATCTCCGGATTGTGGAGAACGAGAGTGCCGTCCTTCGAGCAGTCAGGTATGAGGGCCGGCTCGAGTTCGACGCCGACCTGTGGCTGCCGATAGGTTACCGGGGCGAGCACCTGGCCTGCCGCACGTTCTTGAAAGCGCTGGAAACCGGCGACATCGCGACGCTTCAGGTCGTCGTGTCGGTCCCCTTCGCCTTCGACCGCAAGGAGGTCATCGCCGGCAGGGAGGAGCTGATGGTCCGCCTGGGGGAGCTCGTCAATAAGACGAAAGGAAAGCGGTTTGAGATACGCAGCATTGCCACAGATTATGTCACGGACGCACACCTGCCTCCTTTGGCGGAATTCGACAGGCGATTCGTTGAAGAGCACCTCAAAGCGCCTGTGGGTGGCGTCTCGACAGTGACCTTCGAAGACGGGAAACAACTGCTGCTATTTCATCACACCAGACCCGGTCTCATATGCAGGATAGTCGGCTTCAGCGACTGACCGCGTGCAGCAGACATATCGGGAGCTGACCTGCCGGCAGGCACGCCTCTTGCGGCCTGTCATCGGAAGTGAAAGAGAAGGGCACACGTTCTCCGGGACGAGGACAGCGGTCAGCGCAGGCCCATGTGATTCACCGCCGAGCGCCTTGAGGTGAAGAGGGGGGGTCTCTATGTGCCACCGGATTACGGTTCCTCAAGGGCCTCCGCCGGCTCTTGCATAAGCCTTCCGAAGATCCCCACGGCCGCGGCTGCGCGTGGCCGCTTTGCACTGCCCGGGAGCGATCGGTAGTATTGCACGCCATAAGAGGGTATTGTGCATATGAACCTAACCGAAGCGATCATAAAACTCGGGCTGACGCCGAAGACCGAATTGCTTCAGGTCTTGCAGGTGGAATGGCAGACCTCGCAGCAGTCCACGCCGGCGGGCGGGCTTCCTTATCTATGCCCGGAGAGTGTGGCTCCCACCTGTGAGGCTATTTCCCTTCCCAGAAAGCTTGCGCAGGCAGCCCTGCCCGTCAGCAAGCGCATCGCCTCCAATGCCGGACTCAACGCGATAGCCTGGCACTATCACCACTGCCTTTTCCGCTGCACTGCTTACCCGTGGAAGAATATCAACCGGTGGCCGTCTCTCACGGAGGCATTGCGAGAGGACACCGGGATGTTTTACATCCTGGTGATGCTCTCGGGCCTGCCTGGGATGCAGGCCATCTACCGGGCGCATTCCGTGCCGGGCGAGATCCTTCGCGATACGTTGTCCCAGCTCAAATCCAGAATAACCGACTATCGCGGCAAACACGGCAACTGGGGTCTGAACGTCCAGAGCCTTCCGTGGCTTATGAACCATTTTCACGGCAAGCTCTACCGCCTTGGCAGACTTCAGTTCCAGTTCGGCTCCTTCACCCACAAGCTTAGAGCCTTTCGGCACCGGACATCGGGGACGGTGGTGGCTTTGTCCGAAGGCGGCGTTGCTTATCTGGCTGACGGCCAGGTGAACGGTGAGGGCCGCATCTATGAGGCCACGGGCGCGTGGACATCACAACTCATTTTCACAGGTGAGGAAATCGTCGGCTATCCCATCCTGCCTACCGGGCGCGTGCTTGGCCGAAAAGTGCGCCTCTCAACGGCAGAATGGCGCCAGGTGTTGGCTCCCGGCGACCCGATATTAAACATCCACATTCCCGGTCGCAGCCGGATGGCGTACGAGCCTTGCGGGGAATCGTTTCGCGCCGCAGTGGAATTCTTCCCGTCCCACTTCCCCCAGAAGCCTTTTCTCTCATTCTGCTGCCGATCCTGGCTGCTCGACTCTCAGCTTGAGCAACTGCTGCCGCCCACATCGAACCTGGTGCGCTTTCAGCGAGAGGTCTACCTCTTCCCTGCCCTGTCGAATGACCTCCACCTGCTGAAAGTCGTCTTCGGGTGCGTGCCGGAGGATCTCAATAAAGCCCCGGGCGATACCGTTCTCCGGCGCGCGCTGCTGGAGCGCTTGCTCGGCGGCGGCAAGCTGCGGGCCAGCGCCGGCGGCTGCTTCCTCCTGCCGGACGATCTGAACTGGGGCAGCCAGGTCTATCGCCGACAGACCTTCCCGTGGTAAGCCGTGGGATAAAGGGCACAGGGGCACGATGCGTATTCCGCGAATGCAAATTCACGTGGGTGAAAGATGTTAGAACGACATCGTCAATGGCCAGCCGCGGCGTTGCCGCCCTAGCCCGAAGGGTACATCTTGGACATGGGGGCCTGTGGTGGAAAGAAAAAACCCGGCCGGCATTCAGCGCGTCCTGCCGCAGACGCACGATGCCGGCCGGGCCCTTCAGCCAAGTATGTCGGCGATTATTCCGCCGCCTTCTCCTCCTCCTTCACTCTGATATCCAAGTAGGTTCTCCAGAGCTGGACGTAGCGCAGCTTGAGCCTCTCCTCTTCAGTCAGAGTGCCTAGCTTTTGCTTTTCCAGCAGGTCTGCGAGGCTGGCCTTGACGCTTTTGATGCTCTGCTCAAGACCCTTGGAGAACTCGTCGAGCACATCGCCGGCTGCCCGTTCGAAGCCGTCTTTCAGCTTCTCGGTCAGCTCAGGGCCTTCGAGAGCCGCGATGTCGTCCTTGTGGGCCTTGACGATTTGTTGGATCGCCTCGTCAATCACGCTGGTCAACTGTTCGGGTGCGTCCCTGAGCTCCTTGCCCGCCCAGGCCCTCACGGACTTCTTCAGGTCCGGCAGGATCCTGTCGAGCACTCTGTCCCGCAGCCAGTCGGCCCTCTGCGGCGCTGACTCCCGGAGTGTCGCAGAGAGCTCATCCATCACCCTCGGAAGCTGGCCTTTCAGTTCGGCGACGATCTTCGGCGCTTCCTCCTTGATGTTTTCGACCAGCCACTTCTGGGCCTCCGGCAACTTGACATGGATTTGCCCGGCTGCGAGTTTCACCATCTCTTCGGACTTCAGGTAGGGCTTCAACTTGCCATAGAGGACGCCGAGATAGATCGCAATCACGGCGCAGAGGATGCCGAACACCCATGCCGTCACTTTCCACCGCCTGCTGGCGGCGGCGCTGGCTTCCTTGAGCTCAGCGACGACCTCGCTCGCCTGGGACTGAAGACCCTCGAGGCCGGCTTCGCTTCTGCTTTCTTCGCTCATAATCTGCCTCCTCACCACTCGAGCTGGGCGCCGGATTCAGGAAGGCTCAGCTTCAACAGATGGATGCTGACATCGCCTATCTCGTCCAACAACGCTTGAGGATTGGTCTCCTTGGCCGGGGGGATCTGATCCAACATCCCCTCGATCTCGGCAAGGTCTGCCAGATACCTGTCGGTCCTTGTCGTGACCACGTCCTCCAGTGCCACCAGGGCCGCTATAACGATGTCAGCGAGCTTCTTCTCCACTTCCTCCGGAGACAGATTGACCTGCTGCCGGATGTACTCCTCGTTCCGCTCCAGACTGCTCCGGAGCTCGGCTTCTATACGAGTCTGCAGGCCATCGGATATTTCCCGGATCATGGCTGGCAGCTCTTCCTTGAGCGCGGCGAAAATCTCCGGCGCAACCCGGTCAATCTGCTGGCGATAGGCAGGACCGATCTCTTTGAGCAGCTCCTGCAATTCCCGCCTCAGGTCGGCCTCAAGGCCAGCCTCCGTAGCTTCGTCCCAGAAGACCGGCCAGACCTCGTTCACAACGTCCTTCAGGGCAAGATTCAACGTGTTCCTCATCGCGGGGGCCTGGATCTCCCGCTGCAGAGCGCTGGTGAGCTTCTGTGGATTGAACCCAGCCGTGATAAGGTTCACGAATGCGAAGGCATAGATTATGGCTATAGCCATCCCGACGAGGGTGCCTACCAGGCGTACCGCTCGTGCTTTGCGCGCCGAGGCAAGCAGCTCGCGCAGATTGTCTCTGGCCTCGCGCAGCCCGTTTTCCAACTCCGTCCTCACTTCACTCATGGCGCTTTCCCCCTCAACAGATCCTTATGATCGTGGGTTTAGCCCTTCCGCTACAGTCCAATCTGTTCTTGTCCGCCCTTCGCTTGGCGCAACAATGGCGCCAGGCGCACCTGCGTTCCCATCACCTCCTTCGACACCATCCTCCGGCCTGAAGTCGGATCTTCGACCGAAATGCTCTCTCACAACGAAACCGGCTGTAGCCTCGCCGGCTTTCCCAACCTTGTGCGTGCCGATCATAAGCACACAAAAGGATATTGTCAAGCACTTTTTCTCTATTTTCGGCGGTCACGGCCTCTAAGCGGGCCATGGCAGCACCAAAAGGTCTGAAATGCCTCCTTTCTCTCTCTCGTTGTCGCAGGTTACTCAGGGGTCTCTGCGCGACGCTGCTGGCCCTGCCGCGCCATCTCGGCCCAGACAGGGCTGGAGACGATGGCCTCGACGGCTTCCTGCACGGGCTGCGAGAGGCCCTGCCCGAGAGTACGCCAGCCGTCCCCGCTCGATGCTTCCATGCCAACCGTGTGGCGGGATAGGCAGGCGGGCCTCCGGCAGGCGAGCTGTGCCGGCTGCACGGCCAGCAGCCAGCACGATGCGCCCAGGCTCCGCGAGAAGAAATCCACCAGGGGCCCCAGACCAGCAGAGTGACTGCTGGGAGACTGCACAGGAAGCCCCACGCCCTCAATAAGCTCAATGCTGCCGGCCGCCCCGCCGAAGTCCACAGCGTCAACGAAGATGATGTCCGTGGGGTGGAGCCGGGCTACCCTCCCCAGGTAGTTCTCGGGCACCCCCGCGCAGTCAAACGCCGTGCAGAGACTTTGCTCACCGAGCTGCTCGGCAACGATGGACCCCACCCCGTCGTCCCCTCTGGCCCTATTGCCTATGCCGAGCACGACGAACCTCCGACCAACACGGCGGAGGATCTTCTGCTCCCACAGGGCCAGCAGAGCCGCAGCATCCCCTTCGCCGGTCCCGCGATAGCGGCCACTGCACATCGGGAGCCCCCCTGTTCCGTCAGAAAGAGGCCAGGATCTTGGATTGCTTATGGCCGCTTGCCGGCTGTCGGGCAGGGCTGGCAGGGAAGCGTCGGACCGGGATAATAGCCCTGCCGGCCAGCCAGCACGGGCCCTTGCACCGGATACCGGACTATCAGAAGGCCAGGCGCGCCCGGCCAAGGCGGGAAACCACGGCAGCTTTTTCCCGGTTCCCGAGTTTCTTATGAATCCCGTAATGCCCGTTAGTCCCGCCCCTTTCAGGTGATCTCCTCAAAGACGACCACCCGCCGGCAATGCGGACAAAGGATGCGCATGATGTCGCTGCGGTCGGCCCGCGCGCTGGTGGGGCCACCGGCCAGCTCGGCAGGGGCCGGCACGAGCTGACCCTCCAGGGTCAGAGCCAGCGTCGGGTTGGTGTAGACCTTGGGGCCCACCTTCCTGGCCACCCATCTGATATGGTCCCTGGCGCTGATCACCTCGCCGCACTTCTCGCACAGCAACAGCTCTTTCTCGACGTTCGTGAGGGACTGAGCCCTGTCGAACGTGGCGAGGTCCCACTCAGTGGTCTGGTAGATGCCCCCCTCTGTGGGGCAGTTGTAGTGACAGTGGCCGCAGAAGATGCACTGATCGTAGCGCAGGACCAGCCGGCGCACGGGCGGCGAGCAGTCGGTATCGTCCGTCATCTCAATGGCGCTGGCCGGGCACACCTCGCAGCAGGCGCCGCAGCCGATGCAGGCCTCCTCGTCCCATACAGTCGCCCCGCGGTATGCCCCCGTGTCCACGGTCTCCCCGAAGGGGAACTTCACCGTATAGGGTCCCTTGACAACAGCCTTTATGGCCTCCGGCAGATAGGGGATCTTCAGGGTCCAGAGGATTTTCTTCAGGATCGTTGGCATCGGGTCTTTTCCCGCAGAGTATGTTATTGTTCCCGGCGCGCCATCGAGTCGGCGACCTGTTCGGCGTCCTCCTCGTACTTATCCACCACGCTACCCTCCCACAGCTTCACCCCCCCGAGGTGGGCGCCACGGGCCAGGGCATGAGCGCCCACGGGCGAGGTCAGCAGCACAAAGACGGCGCAGATGATCGCTCGGGAGATCATCTGGCCCGTCGGCGCGCTGACGGCCACTCCGATCAGGATCAGACAAGTGCCCAGAGTGACGCACTTGGTGGCTGCCTGAAGCCGGTTGTAGACGTCAGGGAGCCGAACCAAGCCAAGAGTCCCAAACAGATCGAACGCCACGCCAATGCCGATGATGATGTGTCCTATCAGCTCACTCATCGAACGCTTTGCCTTCCAGGTACTTAGCCAGGGCAATGGCCGCTATGAAACTGAGCAGTGCCCACGCCATGCCGATGTTGATGTAGAAAGCGCTGCCGGTCCGAAGGGCGTAGAGCGCGCAGAAGCCGACCACCAGCGTGCCCAGGATATCGATGGCCACCGTCCTGTCCGGGGCGGTCGGCCCCTTGCCCAACCGCAGCAGGCACAGGAACGCGCTGACCAGCAGCACGCCCATGAACACGTTGAACGCACTCATTCCACTACCCTCTTCCAACCGGAGACTAAGTATTAGGAATCCAGGAGAGATTCACACCAACCGCGTTTCTCGCGCCTTCCTGGCTTCCTCATTCGAATATCCTCTTCAGAAGCACCTCGAAACGCTTCACGATCAGCGCGGTCTGCTCGCTCGGCTCATCCGTCTGGATGTTGATCCAGTGAACGTACAGGTCCTGACCGACAATGTCCACCGTCAGCGTGCCAGGAGTCAGAGTTATCGAGTTGGCCAGAAACGTCTTGCCGATCCTGCTCTTCAACTCGGTCCTTACCTTCACAATGCCGGGGCGGATCGGCACGTCCGGATGGAGGACGCGATAGGCGACGTCAAGATTCGCCTTGATGCAGTAGTAGAAGAAATAAGGAATGTAAAGCAGGAGCCAGAAGATGCGGACCGGGTTGAGCAGCCACTCGCGGTAAGGAGCTCTGCCGCCCATAAGGACCACCAGGATCGCAGAGAACACTATCCCCACTATCACGTGGCCCAGCTCGAGCGTGAAGGACAGCAGAAGCCAGAAGACGAACAGCAGCACAAAACCCACTATGTACCTGCGCATCCTAGCCTCCAAGGACCAACCTTGCGTAGTCGAGCGTGCGGTGGAGCGCCTCCGTGGCCGGGTCCAGCAGACCAAATCGGTATAGCGGTATGAACAGCCCCAGCCCGCAGCATAGCACCGCCAGAAGACCCATTGCCAGCAGCATCGGCAGCGGAGATTCCTTTATTGTTTCGAGACGCTCGGGAAGTTCCCCTTCGATCAGATAACGCTGCACCTTGATGAAGGACAGCAGGGTCACGAAGCTTACAAGGACCGTCAGTAGTCCCAGCGCCCAGTAGCCGGCCAGAACCACCGCGATTACTATAAGGAGCTTGCTGAAAAAGCCATTAAACGGTGGCACACCTGCGATGCTCAGCGCGCTGATACGGGTGAACAGGCTGGTGAGCGGCATCCTCTGGCGCAGTCCGCCAAGCTCCTGCAGATCCCGACTGCCCGTGGCGTACACGACGGACCCTGAACACAGGAACAGCAGGGATTTGAAGACGGAATGGTTCAGCAGGTGGAACAGACCGCTGAAGATCGCGAGCGCAGCAACCCTCGGCTTATCGGCCACGAGCTGACTGGCCCCAACCCCGAGCGCTAGCACGACGTAACCCATCTGGCTGACGCTGTGATATGCGAGCAGGCGCTTGAAGTCCCACTGCCCCACGGCCAGCAGAACGCCAACCGCCATCGAGGTGGCCCCCATGGCCATAAGCACGTGCGCAGTTGCACTGCTGCATCCGATCACGTTGAAAACCAGCCGCGCCAGCACGTAAACGCCGCAGGCCTTGATCAGCAGCCCCGACAGCATGGCTGAGACCGGCGCCGGAGCCGTCGGGTGCGCGTCCGGCAGCCAGGCATGGAACGGCACAAGGGCGGCCTTGAGGCCGAAGCCTGACAGAAACAGTGCCGCCGCCAGCCACAGGGCTTTGTTGCCTTGAAAACCTTCAACCCTCTGGGCAATTTGAGCGAGATTCAAGGTGCCGGTCAGGTTGTATACGATGCCTATGCCCAGCAGGATAAAACCGCTCGCCACGGCGCTCATCACCAGGTACTTGAATGAGGCCTCCAGCTCTTCGCTCTCCACCCCGAAGCCGACCAGAGCGTAGCTGGCGACCGCCGCGACCTCGAGAAACACGTAGATGTTGAACAGGTCCCCGCTTACCACAACGCCGTTCATGCCGGCAATCATTAACATCAGGCAACTGTAGAAGAGGTGGACCTTGGTGTAAGACTTCATATAACTTATGGCGAACAGCATGGTGGCGAAGCTCACCACGTTGATGGTAACCAGCATCAGGCGCGTCAGCCCGTCGGCCACCAGAGCAATGCCGGTCGCCTTCTCCGGCGACCACCCTCCGATCCACGCAACCGTCACGCCCTCGCCGCCAAGCATGTAGAGGCTCAGAGCGGCGAGCACCGCCGTCGCCAGCAGAGCAATAAGGCCGCACAGCCCCACCCGCTTCAGCAGCCCAGTGGCCGGGATGACAAAGGCCGCCGCGAGAGGAATTGCCACAAACAGCGGCAAAATGTTCCCCACCGTTCACTCCTTCAATGCGACTGTGCCACGACTGATCGGCCAGCCGTGCCACCTGATGTCATTAGCCTCTGAGCTTACGGATCTCGGTCAGGTCGAAGGTCCCATACTTCTCGTGCAGCCTCACAGCCATAACCACCATCAAGGCGACCACAGAAAGGCCTATGACGATGGCAGTCAGCACGAGCGCCTGAGGCACTGGGTCCACACTTCGCGCGATGAACTCCAGGCGCCCCGGGGACGAGGGGCTGAAGCCCCTTGCGGCCATAGCGGGCGTCACTATCGGCGCCACGGCTTCGGAGACCACCGGCCCTACCACACCCAACTGCCTCAGAACCCCGGCGTCCGGCACACGGTAGCCCGGCAGGATCAGAAACAGGTTGATGGCGTTGTGAATGATAATAACACCGATGATCACCTTGACCAGATTCTTCTTGACTGTTATGGCGTAAAGCCCGACGGCAAACAGCAGGACGCAGAAAACATAGGGCAGTAAGCCGTGCATGCGTCAGTCTCCCTCTTCCTCCGGGGGCGGGACGCCCGCGCTACATTCATCTTCGCCTTCCTCCGGCCGGCCGAAGGCGGCCAGCATCAGGAAGGCGCCGAAAAGACCAGCACCTACCTTCAGCCCGATCGCAACGTTCGAGTAGGGTATGGCTCCGCCGGTGAAGAGGCGAAACCCACTTTCCGGGATCAGGAACTGCGCAAAGAAAGTCCCGGCAATAAAACCCAGCAGTGCGATCCCCAGGAACCCTATCGCTCCAAGGCTTTCCCAGACGATCGCCAGCCTGTGTCCCATCCTCCGCCTAACCGCATCGGCCCCGAACGCCAGCACCACCAGCATCAGCCCGCCGGCCAGGATGACGCCGCCGGCGAACCCGCCCCCCGGCGAGAGATGACCGGTGATGATGATATAGAAACCGAAGAGCATGATGAACCCGATCAGCAGGCTCACTGTGGTCTTCACTATCAGACTCATGCCTCTCATCTCGCCCGCGCTCCGAATGACTAAATCCTAATCGCGAAATCCCAATGACGAAATCCGAATGACGAATATGCGCAAGGCCTTCTTTCCATCAGTCATTGCTCTCTACTGACCGGCACTAGTGATTTCGCCTTTCTTGCCCCTGGTTCTGAGCAGCGCGTAGCAGCCCATGATGGCCGCGAAGATGACCGCGGCCTCACCGAGGGTGTCATAGGCGCGGAAATCCAACAGCACGGCTGTCACCTGGTTGGCGACGCCGGCGGTCGCCCTGGGGCCACCGCTGGGCCGAAATGCGTGACGCAGGTACTGCGCGCCCATCGTCTCAAGCTCAGGCACAGGCGCCTCCAGCCCCTTGCTGCGCGCAACGATGAATTCCTCAAGCTCCCCTGCCATCAGCGGACTACCGAAAGGCCGGAGCTCCGCCAGGCAGTAGAACGAGGCAAGCACGATCGCCACCAGCAGACCGCCGACAAACGCAACGTGAAGCGTGTCGCTGACGAACTCCCTCGTTGTGTCCTCACGCCTCACCACGATCCGGATCAGCAGCACTACGGCAAATATCTCCACCACGACCTGGGTGAGAGCGAGGTCGGGCGCCTTCAGAACCAGATCAATCACCGCCAGGGCCAGCCCCACGGCGCCGAGGCACAGAACGCTCGAGAGCAGATCGCGCGTCTCAACCGCTATGATCGCACCGATCAGCATGAACAGCATCAGTGCATAAAGGGCCGGCAGCACGTCCACAATCTTCGCCTCCTAGCTGAGAAGGAAAACAAGCGCTGCCACCGCGACGGCGCCCGCCAGCACCCATGTGGCGTAGGTCTCCAGCACACCCGTATGCAGGCTGCGAAGCCATTTAACCAGCCCCTGGCTATACTGGCCAGCTCATCATCAAAAGCGTCGGCTATTGCTGAATAGAGCCCGTATTTCATGAGCATTATCAGCATCGGGCGGTTGAGGTAAGGCCGCAGGTGCGCCGGCGTGCCGTTGGAGACGTTAGACAAGCCGACGATAGACTTGCAGCCGGGGGCAATATC
>SDBU01006808.1_pt1 | contig 13360 bp, 10 predicted proteins | sample 2277071 | NCBI WGS metagenome assembly SDBU01 (sample SAMN10397929, study PRJNA504765) | marine sediment metagenome | isolation source: marine sediment core GS08_GC12, 126 cmbsf | place: Arctic Ocean: Gakkel Ridge, Loki's castle | collected 2008 | reverse complement strand
TGAGATCGCCACGCTTCGCTCGCGATGACAATCTTAACATAGCACAGGTCGTCAAATCGGCCCGCCCGAAGGGTAAATTAGGCCGACATATAATAAAAAGAAACGCATTCGAGACCGATTGAATGTTATGCTAGAGGTGAAATCAGCATAACGAGTAGATATCAATGAAAATAAATATTGATGTCGGCATAATTTATGAATAAATCAGGCTAGATAATATTAGTTGGATATTTTTACTTGCCAGGATTTGACTTCGTACAAAGATCCCATTGAAGGCAGAATTTCAAGAGCTTCTAGAGCTTTATCATAGTGCAGTACTGTGTGTTTATCAAAAAGAATATCATAAGCTATAACTGCGCCATAAAAACCGCATCCTTGATCCAATTCCACAAAGGAATTAGGCGCATAAATTGCTCCATAAAACTCGGAACCTTGGTCAATATAAATATCTCCTGTAAAGCTAGATGTCCCAAAAAGCACAAACTTGGTGGGATCGTGGGATAGATTGTTCATAGTGGATGTCTGGTCCATCTCAAAGCTTCCACTTCCCATAATAATCCGGAGGCTTGCGCCGACAGCTATATCAAGCCTTGAATTTTGGTCCATGTAGAAATCGCCTGTTATGTAAAGGATAACATCATCTTCAATTGTCACCACAGAGTTCGCTTCTATTGTAAAAGAGCCATATTCCCCGCTTAAGAAAATCGAATCCGTGCCGCTGATCGAATAATCGCCCATGGGGGTAAGTCCCTCAGGAGGAGTAATCTTAGGCAATTCTATTTCATAATCCAATGCCCGTTTTTCACCATCAATATTTGCACCTGGATCGGTTATTATCACCAATTCTGGATCGCTCTCATAACCCGATAGTGCATTGCCGGCTAAATCAGCGCTATTGTCCATGAAGATAGCACTAAAATCGCCCGAGTTAGTTCCGATATCTCCTTCCGAACCCACATTACCGGGATTATCATAGCCTCCATTCCTGGTATCATAACTATCAATCGCTACACCCTGATCGATCATTATTCCATCTTCGGCAAAAGCTGCAAACTTAAAAGGAGGAAATCCACCTAACTCTGATCTCACTGTCCTGATTACTTCCAAGGAGCCGACATAAGAAACCGTGCCTCTAGATTCCACCATAGGATGATCTGCAGTAGGATCTACAACCCTTATCCCTACATCCCCTATCACCTTCCCTCCAGCAGCCTGGAAAGAAGAAATGCCCATCGTCCGCAAGGTATCATCACCTGTCCAGCTCGAAATATCTCCATAATTCAGTTCCCAGATTGCTCTCTCCACCCCAGCTTCAGCCAGAGAGATGGCTACGGAAGACTTGTGAGACTTCTCGGTGAGCCTGTTCTCAAAAGAGAGTTGGTATAAAAAAGGAACGGTAAGAAGAAGCAAGCATGACATAACAATCATACCAACAACTAGGATAAAGCCTTTTTCCTCATTCCTGCTTTTTTCAATCCTGCTTTTAAGATTCCTGCTTATAACACTTTTTCTTTTAATATCATTGCTTCTGGGCTTATCCATTTTGCTCACCTTTTTTATTTTGGTTAATCTCTCATCTTTTGTGCCCGGAGAAAGAAAATTTTCTTTCCTCCTATGCTGAAAAGATGATGATAAGTTCATAAGTTTTCCCTTAATCAGATTTGTTCCTTAGCTTTACCCCAGTTCTAAGGGTTTCCTGGAAAGTACGACCCAAAAGATTCCGGGTCGTTACCATCGTAATATCCACGCTGGATACTTGATCGAAACTTGATACGGCAGAAAGCTCAACTCCTCCAGATCTCAATTGGAAAGAATTCACTCTTGTGGTTATAGTTCTGCTGCTGTCTTCCCTGTTGCTGACTCCATCATTGGCGTCAATAATTCTCTCCAACCTGTTAGGATACTCAGAATTTAAGCGATAGACGATATAGTCAAACTGACTATCAATATCGATTATAAGACCGCTCGAATCAAGAGAAGCAACTTGAAGAATAAGACAGTCTGTAGAAGTAACATAGACATCCCAACTGGGCATAACCTGGATCGCTTCTTTTATATCTCGGGAGACATAATTAAGCACTTGTCTGTTATCCCGAAGCACATCAGACCTGGCGCTTCCAATCATAAAATATCGCTGTCCGGCAACATAGAGAGAAAGCATGGCCAGGAGCATAGAAGAGGCGATAGTAACGGTTACTAAAACCTCAATAAGGGTAATACCCTTTGGCTGGTATTTTCTTGACTCGAATCTTCTGGATTTCTTTGAAGTCATCATTTTCTATTAATCCCCTTCCTGGTTATATAAGTAACAACCTCTTTCCGCATCTGTCTTCCGTGGTGGGACCAGAGAGCACTGATTGTTAATTTTTTGATGTCATCCCCTAGAGAATCTTCGAGACTTATAACTCCGCTGTTGTCTTCCAGGAGAGAGAGACTTTCATTAGTAAAAGAACTATCCAGAGTCAAGATATCATTAAAAGACATATTGCGAATAATTTCTAATTCTTCTTGAATGGACTGGGCAGCAATAGTTGTTTGTCTCATTCTGGAAATAACGTTAAAACCATGGAGAAAACAGGTAAGGAGAGCAATCAAAACCACGCCTAAAATCACCATGGTGACTAAAACCTCGATATAAGTAAGTCCCTCTTCTCTTTTTTTTCCTTTGATGACTGTTTCTTTTCTCTTATTTGTTGGTTCCTGCATCTTATTCTCTCCCCTTCAATTAGATAGTGCTTCCCTGTACACGAAATGCTGGAATTTGCTTTTGGGGAAAGGAGCATACCCAGTCATATCCACTCCTTTCCAATTCCACTCTGGTACTCCTCTCCAAATACACTCTGGCAGTCTTGCCCTCTACGAGAGGGCTGGTATAGGCCACTCGACCGGTAGATTTCACTTGAGGATTCTCTCCATCAGGATCTTCGACTCTTATCTCGATATCCCCGATCACATCGCTGGCAGGAACTTGATGAGAAGAAATAATCAGTGTCCTCGATGTGCTATCCCCTTTCCAGCTTGAAATATCTCCATAATTCAATTCCCAGATCACTCTCTCAACCCCAGCTTCAGCCAGAGAGAGGGCCGCAGAGTAATTGGCAGATTTATCAGTGACCTTGTTTTCAGGAGATTGCTGGAATAGTTGCGGAACAGCAAAAACGAGCAAGAATGCCAAAATGGTCATCCCAATAATTATGATGGAACCATCCTTCCGTCCGCCTGTTATTTTTATTATTACTTGCATTTCCTTAGCCTCCAAATATCTTTTTTTTTGTAACTACTCTATTAGTCGGTTAAAAAGACTAAAAATGCACCATCGTAGGGGGCGATTTTTAAGATGGTCTTTATATCACCCCCCATACCCCCCACGACTAATCGACCTTATAACAGGGTGAAGAGGGTTTCAGGAGAAAGGAATGAATAAGAAGAAGGGGAAAGATAGTAAAGTTACGTTTTTTATCCCCCCATTTTTTATTATAATAAAAAATAGGGGCTACAGAGATCTTATGTAGCAGTGAATAATGATCAAGGTGGGAGTAGAGGATGATGAATGGGGACTAACCATTTTATTGGGACTGACTAACTCAATTATAGGGATTTAATTCATTAAATCCACATCAGTTTATTTGTATAGTTAAAATGTGGGCTTGATGAATCAAGCCCCTACAGAATATGAATAGGGTCCCTATTCCAGATATACTAAACCCTTAAGAATAAGAATCATGGAGAATTGGCGAATGTTCCCTTTATATTGCATATACCAGATGAATCAAACCCCTACAAATGTAGGGATCTAATTTTGTAAAGAAATGAGGATAAAAATTGGGGACTGTCCCTTTTTAAAGAAGGTAGGGACATAATTTGGTAGCAAATGGGGATAAAATTTAGGGACTGTCCCCTTTATTGCAGCCCCCGATTTTATCTTTTATCTAATGATCCTGAAGACTTCCCTCCAGGATTTAACCTTGAGTATAGCACCAATCGACTGCTCCATCTTCTGGATAGTCGAGTCATATTCCTGAATATAAACTGCTCTTTTTCTGGTACCACCTGAAGCTCTCTCTCTTTCGCCAAACGTTACTGCTGCTCTTGTTTTTATAGCAAGCTCTATGCTTTCTTGAGACCCAGAAGCAGTTACAAAGGCAGTTCCGCCGATAATACTCCCGGCCACTGTTTGGACGAATCTTGCATAAAGCTTTCCTACACCGACTACGCTCTCGCAAGGATTGACACTATCTATACTTCCCGTCAAAGTACTAAAATAAACGATGTAATCAGCCACCTTGGCGTCAGCCCACACTCTATCTCCAATACTCATATCTGCCACATTTTTTTCTTCTGGCAGGCCAAGAATCGCAGGGTCGCCAAGATACCACTCTACCTCAGGAGTAGGTGCATCTAAAAGAGCAATAAAAGAGTAAGCGACATCATTGGGAGCTCTATCGTCCCCGCCTGTCCCGAAATAGAGCCGGGGAATTGTTCCTCCTGCAACATAATTTATCCAATCTGCTGGTTTGCTTATAATCGGATAGTTATTCGAATCTTCATAAATTATCACTCCCTCCCAGGAATTGGGATCCTCATAATCTATACTAACATCTATTTTCCACACTCTTCCGTCCAAATCTGCGACATAAACGCGGTCTGCAAGCCCATCCTGGTTTATGTCAACAATCGAAGGTGAACAGGGAATAGTGTTAGGAATATTCCAGCCTAAGGCAACGCTGGTGTCCACTTCTCCGGCATAAAGGCCCCAAAAATATTCTCCTGTCTCTGCATCTACAGCATAAAAAACATTGCCAACTGTATCACTCGGATCATTGTCATAGCCCGATCCCATAAAAGCAAGCCAGGCATCCTCTCCGTTTTTTCGGATTTTACCCACTACGGGAACAGACCACGTCTCTCCCAAAAAATCATGAGTGAATTCCCAGAGGGGCTGGGGATTATCAGGATCAGTGATATCCAGGGCAAAATAATAGTTTATTCCTCCTCCGAGGCTGCTTCCCTTTCCAGCTCCCTGACCAGAGATGAGAATCGTTGTCCATTCTTGGCTGGCATCTCCATCAGCATCTATATAAACGTCGGCAACCATCGGACTCCCATCCACATAAATATCTCTTGCAGAATACCTCTCCCCAGTAGCCTCATCGACTGCCCACATATTCTTTAACTTGGGAAGAAGGTTGTAAGGGATAAAGCCCCATACTTCTTCTCCTGTGATAACATCAAAACAATGAAGCATTCCGTCATTCGCTCCCACATAGACAACTTTGCGTCTGTCTACCCATGCATTCATAAAATCCTGGTATCCATCACCCATCTGATCAACTGATCCATCTGGCGGGCCGATAACTACGGGATTGGAGTAGTTGCTGTCTCCCAATTTCCACGTGCGTCCTTCACCCCTTATATAATCTATCAGCCCTTCATTATCGTTGTTTACATCCTGTAGAATTGGACCCAGGGTATCAACATTCGAAGCAGTGAAGTCGACTCTGGCTAAAACAGAATCTACAGGAGTGGCCGTATAGACTGTCCTGCTGGCTGCTGAGCGGGCATCCAAAAGCTCTCCAGCATCCCAGACTATCTCAACTCCAGAGGGAACAACCTCCCTTCCTGAAGTCTCGGATAAATCGGGACGACTAACTGTCCTGAGAACAGAAAGAGATGTAGATTCAGGAGTCATTGCGGATATATCATAAGCTCTCAGGTGTCCTTCCCAGGAAGGAAAATAAAACGTACTGGCGAGAAGATATCTTTTTTGCTGACCACCTTCCTCAATATTGGTCACAACAACAGAGGTACGAGTGTATTCTCTTTTGTCAACAAGAGTATATTCGAATATAATCTCATCAATTAAAGGAGTATCAAAGGATGCGCCTGAAAATTCCTCCATTGGATCTTCGAGTGCAGACATGATCGCTTTCCATCTGAGGCGGGTGCCAAAGTGATTGAACGTATGTACGGGAAGACTATTATAATTGCGGATATCAGTCTCTTCAAAACTTTGGAAAAACTCCCAATCTTGTCCATCATTATTAGACAGATAAAGTTCGACTTTAAGGCCAGTTCTCGATTTCCCACGAGTTTTCATCTTGAGATTTGTAATCTCAGTCTTGGTTATTGCATAGAGACTGGCATCAAGTGCGCCTGAAATATTAGTCGACCAGGCTTCTCCATAGGTAGTATAAACATTAGCTAATTCGTTTATAGCCAGATAATAATCTCCAGAATCGTTGGCATCGGCAAAAATGAGATCAATATCTCCATCCAGGTCAAAATCAACGGATACACCCATGTCCACATCATGAGGATCAGGTGTAATGGGAAGGCAATCGTTAAAGCATACAAATTCTAAATTTAACGGAAGACCTCCGCCTTCTTGAAGGCCCTTGTTTTCGAACATCCACATCCTGGCATCATTCCCAGCGCGCCATCTGTCATTTGCACACATTATATCGAGCCACCCATCTTGATTAAAATCAGCAATATTGGTGGTATCTGTACCTGTAGCGTCTGGATTGGGAATCGGAATTTCATAACGAGTAAAAAATCCTGTGCCATCATTCTCATAAAAAACTAAATAAGCATAATCCTCAACAGAACCGACCACGATATCTATATCTCCGTCATTGTCAAGATCACCGGCATCGATTGAAGAGCCTTGCATACCTATCGTAAAACCTGGTGTCTGGTCATAATTTAGCTCGGATATGTCAAAATTAGCAATATCAAAATTGCCTGCTCCGGGATTCCTCACCAGAAATATTTGATCCTGACTGATAACCAAAACGTCTATATCTCCATCATTATCTATATCCACGGAAGTCAAGTGGTCTGCAGCCCAGCGACAATAGATCCCGGCGCTCATGAATCTGCTTGTAAAATCCAAGCTTGGAGATTGATCGTGGGGGCTAAAATCCGGGTCGGTGGCTGTTCCACTATTGATATACATGCCTACCACAAATAGATCGTAAACTGGGTCATCATCATCATTCTTATAGAAGAAAAAATCGAGTAATCCGTCATTGTTGTAATCGGCTACAGTTATCGAAGCCGGCCCAACCGCCAGACCTGTTTCATAGACCTCAGTAGTATCTATCTCAAAAATAAGACCATCATCATCCAGTCCATCCATATCAAGATCTTCAAACTTATTTCTCAGCAGGATCAATCTATCATCGGTGCCAATATCCAGACCAATCAAATCTGGATAACCATCCCCATCAAAATCACCAGCATCACAGACATAAATTTGTGATCCCATCCCGGTAGGTGATGTAATCTCCAAGTTACCCCCCAACCAGTTCAGCGATATCGGTCCAGAAGGCCAGTAGGCGACTGAGGTATTGTCTATATCTTTATAATCTTCGGTGTTGAAATTTTCAGTAAAAACTCCTCCCAAATATTCTACGCAGTCTTCCTGAGCCCAAAACTTTAAGGCGAAAAAGGAGATGATTATGATTAGCGGCAAAAGTATCACCGTAATCTTCTTCTTTTTGTTCATTTTTTTACCCCGCTTATTTATGTTTAATCATGTTAATTATGTCCCTGGGCGTTCAAGGACTAATTCTATTTCTAACCTTGAGGTCGTAGTGTTTTCCCCTATCGTGACACCCCCGATGCAGACCAAAATAGCATCATTAGGGTCAGAGATCCCGCCTCCGGCCTCATCATCGATCAAAAACACAGTGTATCTGTATCGAGTGTCTGTTCCGTCCGCAGCCTCGTATTTTTCGTCTTGCGCCGGAACAAAAGTTTTTCTGCAAAAAAGAACAGCGCTCACATTAGGATTTTCGTCCCTGTCAGGATCGATCAAATTCAATAATTCCAGGTCAGTCAACTTTCTAAAATAGTTATCCGATTGAGGGTCATCAATCCCTGAAGGCTCGATGAGATAATGTCCATCAAAGTGGACCCAATCGCCGATTGAAAAATACTCTTCAATTTCCGTCCAGGAGACATCAAACCCTGCCTCAGCAGCATTATAAGCCTGGTGCTGGGTACGAATGTTTCCCGCAACCTTCGGACCAGTGCCCGTCACCTGGAGAAGCACAATCCCGACAACCTGCAGGAAAGCCAGCACTATGACGACAATAACCAGGGCCATTCCTTTCTCACGCTTCGACGCCGGCGATTGGCTGTTTATTTTCGAAAATCTCTTTTTATCCCTCATTTTATCCTCTTTAATTTGTTTTGCTGTTATATATATTCAAGGACAAGTTTCGCACATTTACAGTCGACTCAAGAAAAAATCTTCTATGTTTATCAGCTTCGTCTGCTGGAGGAGAATCAGCAACAGCGGGCTTTCCGTAGACATACCTCATATTATCTGAAGGAGCTCCTGAAAAACCAACATAAGGATTTGCCGTTTTTCCAAGAACAAAAACTCTCACAGAACGAATCCCGGCCGTAACTTCATCATCATTCCAATTGAAGTTCTTATCACCTTTATCACCCCAGTTCAGGAAATCATTCACATCAATTAAAGTATCACTGTTATTGTCATCGAGTTGCTGGTCCGCATCCATGTCCCCATGGTATTGGAATTGAAGATCCTCAATGTATTGGGCAAGAGCCATATGCTCATAACTATCAGTTATTGGATTCCATTGGGAGGCATACATAACTCCTGCCTGACCTAAATATCCGTCCTGTCCCGCGTGGCAACCCGGATAACTGCCGTGTGTATCAAGCCAGTATGTTTTAAGCTCGATAAAGTGGACAGTGCCTCCAACATAGTCATCTGGATCCCCACCTGGGTTCAGGTTCAGATCTTTTGGTACTTTCCCGTTGACTTTATCAAACACGATTTTGTTCGTAACGAGGTTTACTGATGTGATTTTACCCACCTCCCCCTTTTGAACATTTAAATCAGGGTTAGGGAGAACAATAATTAATCTGTTTATATAACCCAGCGGGTCAGCGGGATAGGAAGTTACAGCATAAGGATACATGTCAAATTGATTTAGTTCAACCGTAATAGTGTTTGAACCAGGATCAAAGTCTTGGATGATAAGCCTTAAGGGGTCTGAGTTTCCAAGGATTGTTAATCTGTCAGGCGACACCGGAGGGCCGCCCGATTGATCATTGTTCTCTCCCTCTAGGAACGCGTGCGAAAATGGCAGAGGTAAACCAGCTCCTGTGGATTTCATATCTCTGGAGATAAAATACATGGCAGCCCGAACATCATGCTGAATCAGTGCAAATTGCTGCTGGTCGACCGATACCTTGTTGCTCTTCGTGTATAGAGATAACGTTAGAATAATGATAGCCAGCATGATTAAACTACCGATTAAAACCTCTATCACAGTAAACCCTCCTCTAGAGGAAAAAGCAAAAGATGGGAAGTTTCGAGTTGAAGTTTTGTCTTTCATTTTTTCCTCTCTTTTAGGCTCATTCATGGTTGTCCACTCACCTGCTTATAATGGTGCTCATGTCAGCCCGGATTTGATATTGGGAGGGATTGGCGAGAAGACTCTCCAGCACCACTTGTGCCTGAAGTCCTGTAAAAACCATAACTCTCACATTCCAATAAAATCCTGATGTTTGGAGCTGAGTTATTCTTCTGTAATCAACTAATCCATCACTATTTATATCTATCTGTTCATCAATCGGACTTTCGGATAAATTTTGCAGCTCCTCGGCTGATAGATTCCTCAGAAATTCAATCTGTTGCTGAGCTAAAAAAGTTGCGTTAGTCATTGCATCTGAGCGAGCATTATTAATCACGCTTAAACTGAAAAGCTGGGCCAATCCTAATAAGGCAACACCCACAAGGGCTATCCCCACCACAACTTCTATCATAGAAAAACCCTTGCTTTTATCATCCTTCCTGGAATTATTATCTAACGACCCCTCACCGGGAATCTGTGATTTTTTATCAAAGATTTCTCTCTTAGTAATCATTTTTATTCACCTTCAGCTACTATGTATTGAATTGAGCCCCCGGCTAACACCATAATGATTCTCTCGTCAGGCTTGCCATAAGTTGCTAATTTAAGACTCTGGACGGTGAAGGTGTTTTGCGTGGGGCTGTAGTTTGCGACAAAACCCATCGGTGAGAATTCGACAGTCTCACCCGGAAAATCTACATTCACCTGAAATTCAGATGGGATTGATTTTCTCAGAAATCCACGTATTGTATTCCAATCGGCCGGATTATCTTCTTTTTCAATGACATAAACCCAGCCTGCACCCACAGCCTCAAACCTCACCCTATGGTTTAATTTTGTTTTAACAGCCTGAAATTTTGCCCTCTGTAAAGTCATCAAGACTTCTCTCGCTGAACCCTCTATCTTTCTTGACTCTAAAGTGTTAATGATGTTCGGGTAGAATATAAAAGCCATGATGCCTATTATCGCTACAGCAACCATAATCTCAACCAAGGTAAAGCCTTTCCGGGCAGATGTGGATTTATCCCTGGTCTTTACTTTTTCGTGTTTGTGCTGAGAAATTCTTGAAATATTCCTCATCCTCTGCCTCGCTTCGGAGAAAATAGACACTCCAGGCACGATAACAACTCTTCCCTAAAATAAGGGCTACCTTCTTCGCTCACAGGTATTTCCTTTTTGAAATTTTATTAATCTTGGTCCTGTCCCTGTTGTTCCAATTTTATACCTTTTCTGAAATAGTTGCAAGATGTCCATCGCTTCATAAAAACCAAGCAAGCAGTAAAACCAGTACCCACTGAACCCAGACCTCCGTCCAATAATACAAAAAATGTGCACTCAGCACTTTTATCCGTAATAACTATATTATTAATACATTTAATGTCCCGCATTCTCAATGCCCTTTCAAGATGAGATTTAGGGTGATATTTATCTGAACACCCTTAACCTTGTTATACGAGCTTCCTCACCTTAAGAGGCTAACAATTTTTTTATAGAATAGATAAGATTAATAAATAAAAATGATAAGCAGAGAGAGGAATATTTTCAAACAAAGAGAGGAATGTCTTTTCGATTCTGAAAAGAAAGATCTATTTCTATGTCATGCGGGGGAGAAAACGATGATAAAGTGTCTAAAGTCATGACTTACTCCCTTTCCCTGGGTCCTTTCGTTCTTGCTCATCCAGGAAGGAGAAAATTAAGCCTTGCGCTCTGGATTCGTTGGTTCTAAACAACTGGGTGGATATTTATTGCTTTTTACAGTTTTTTTATCGCAAAAATACCGCTTGTCCCCTTCTCGACTTTAAACTTTTCTGAGACGGGAAGCCCAAGAATCCAGATGATCTTGTCTCCAGAGAGAAAAACTGGCCGTCTTTCTCTCTCTGATAACGGAATACCCTTAGCTCTCATTATTTCCTTGAGCTTCTTTTGACCAGGGGCTCCTAAAGGCTGATACCGGTCTCCTTCACTGCGGTTTCGAACCAGAAGGGGAAATTTCAATTTCCCCAGATCAAGGAAAGCACTGGTTTGATCATCGAAATCAGGGGAGAGAGATTTCCCTCTTTTTATCTTTTTCCCTTCAAACTTCAATTTAAGCTCGTTTATTTCAAGAGACCCTTTCCCTTCCCACCTGTATTCATATCTTATCTTAGGAGAAATTTTGCCTTTCAAAAATATCTGACCTTGCTCTCTTCGCAAAATATGGTCTTTTCTTAAGGGGAATTCTTTCCCTTCCTTAAGACTTAAAACAGATTCAACATCTTCGAAACAAATTTCCCTCAGGTTTCCCTTTAACTCAAAGATGAAATCGCGGACAACCCGCCTGGCCATTGCCCGGGGAAGAGAGGAAAGAGGTTTTACCTCAAGAGAAATCTGGTTGTTCTTATTCAACACCACTTTTTTTGTCGCCTCCTGAGCTATTTTTTCCAAAAAGCTGTCTTCTTCACGGATGATGGAGGCTATTCTGCCCAGGCTGGATACTATTTCAGGCTCAAAATTCTCTTGAATATAGGGAATAAGATCAAGCCTTATCCTGTTTCGCAAGAAGCGTCGGTCAAGATTGCTCTCGTCGATCCGGAATTCTATCCCTTTCCTTTTAAGGTATGCCTCGATATCCTGGTGCTCGACCTGAATGAGAGGCCTGATAATCGTACCTTCCACCAGGGGAAAGATGCCGGCCAGTCCTCGAAGCCCGCTTCCCCTCATAAGCCGCATCAGAAAAGTTTCTGCCTGATCCGTCTTCGTATGACCGGTGGCAATCTTGGCTCCACCGATCTTAAGAGCCGTTTTTTTTAAGAAATCATACCTGAGCTTTCTTCCTGCCTCCTCGATATTCAGCTTCTTTTCCCGCGCATAGGAGCGAACATCTTTGCTGCCGACAAAAATCGGGAGCGAATATTTCTTTGCCATGCGTCTGACAAATTGTTCATCCTCATCTGCTTTCTGGCGAAGCTTATGGTTAAAGTGACCCAGGAAAAGCCCAAAAGACCATTTTTCTCGAAGCTCAAGGAGCAGGTTGAGTAAACCTGTGGAATCAACTCCTCCTGAATAGGCGATAAGAATCCTGTCTTTTTTCTCGAGGAGCTTGTATTCCTGGATGGTTTTTTTAATTCTGTCTAAGATCATTTGACTCTGCTTCATTATTAGTATTCAAGCTGATAGTCTTTTGGAGACCTGACTAAGATTCATTAATTCATTCCTGGATACAGGATCTAAGCCTGCATGCACGCCTGAAAATAAGCTCTCTATCTGCTTTTCCCAGGAAATACAAAGTGGCGGTGGAGGGACTCGAACCCCCGACACTGCGGATATGAGCCGCATGCTCTAACCGCCTGAGCTACACCGCCGGTGTCTAAAATTTTAGCCAAATCCCCGATTTAAGTCAATTTAAGTTAACTTAAAAAAGGTTGAGATTGCCGCGCTTCGCTCGTAACGGCGGATTGGCACGTTCCTTTCGGTCGCCCACAATGACAGATAATTATGTAAATTGTGAACTTATCTGCAGGCAAGCCAAATATCGAGAGCTTATTTTTCAGATAACCAAAAAATGGAAAAGTTTTTGGAGAGGGATATGCGGACTCCTACCTGACAACAACGCGGCTTTGGCCTGTCTCAAACATCAGGGTTTGACCTGTAGGTTTGTTCGCCGTGACACTCGTGACCTGGATTGTGCTCTCACCCTTACTCATAGCTTGAAAGATAAGCGTGGCAATACTTCCTGTTCCTTTAATCCCTTTGCCAATATCAGTACTTGAAAATCCGATAGTGCAGACTCCGGAAGAATTATCGATATTCTTCAAGAAGGGCACATCTTTTCCGAGGCGGTTAAGGAATTCCCTTCTAACGACTTCTTTCAATTTCACTGACGTTGGATCGAAGCTTATGTTCAAAGACATGCTGCTGACATCCTCTTGAATTCTGGCATTGACACTAACCCGAAATTCTCGATTCTGGGGAACTTCAAAATT
>SDBU01006807.1_pt1 | contig 13360 bp, 5 predicted proteins | sample 2277071 | NCBI WGS metagenome assembly SDBU01 (sample SAMN10397929, study PRJNA504765) | marine sediment metagenome | isolation source: marine sediment core GS08_GC12, 126 cmbsf | place: Arctic Ocean: Gakkel Ridge, Loki's castle | collected 2008 | reverse complement strand
CCCTGGCGGGGGGCGGCGTGTACTGCAGCGACAACGGCAATCCGACACTCTACAACTGTATCCTGTGGGGCAACAGCCTGGGCGAGCTTGACGACGATGCGACGTCCTCGCCAAGGCTTTACTACTCTGACATTCAGGGCGGCTGGGGCGGCATCGGGTCGAACAACATCAGCAGCGACCCGCTCTTCGTCTTCGCTGCCGGAGGCAACTACCGGCTCCGGCCCGGCTCCCCCTGCATTGACGCGGCCACGAGCCTTGGGGCGACCGCCCGGGACATGGAAGGACGCTCGCGCTGGGACGACCCTATGACCGCGAACACCGGCAGCGGCTCGCTTGGCGACTACTACGACATCGGAGCCCACGAGTTCAAAGCCTACTACGTCAACGGCGACCCCGCTATTGGCAATGACGCCTACAACGGCCTCGAGCCGGTCTTCAATGCCGTCTCCGGCCACGGCCCGGAGTTGACCATCCAGGCAGGCATCAACGACGCCGGCGACGGCGATGTGGTCTCCGTGGCCCCCTGGACCTACACGGGCGCGGGCAACAGGGACCTTCTTTTTGGCGGAACGGCGATCACGCTGGCTTCCGAGGCCGGGGCGGGATTGACAGTCATTGACTGCGAGGCGACAATCAGTGACTGGCACAACGGCTTCGGTTTTTACTCGGATGAGACGCCCAGGACCGTTGTGATCGGGTTCACCATTCAAAACGGATTCGCCGGCGGCCGGGGCGGCGGCATCTTGTGCATGGAAGGCAGCCCGACGATTCTCGACTGCACGATCAAAGACTGCACAGCCTACGCCGGCGCCGGTATCGGCTGCTACGGCAGCAGTCCCGTAATCTCCCGCTGCACGCTCAGCGGCAACACATCGGCGGGATACGGCGGCGCAATTTCCAGCGAGTCGGGTGGCGACGTGAGCGTCACAAACTGCCTGATCATAGACAACATCGCCGGCACCACGGGCGGCGGCCTATATGCCTGGTACAGCAACATGGCCGTCGCCAACTGCACGATGAGCAATAACACGGCCGTCAGCGAAGGCGGCGGCGTCTACCACGCAGCCAACAACCTGACGATCACCAACAGTATCCTATGGGCCAACGCTCCCGAGGAAATCTTCGTCTATGCCTTCGCTGATCCGCCGACGGTACAGTATTCCGATGTCGAGGGCGGCACGGGCGAGGCGTGGTTTGGCGCAGGGTGCATCGATGATGATCCGCTGTTCGTCCGAGGAGCTTTGCATCACTACTACCTTAGCCAGATCGCGTCGTATGAGACTGTTGATAGCCTGTGTGTCAACGCTGGAAGCGATACTGCGGTGAATTTCGGTCTTGATGAGTTGACGACTCGCAGCGACGGGATGGATGATGAGGGTATGGTCGACATGGGGTATCACGCTCCATACACCTTGTGGATTTACTCAATCGAGCGCGTTGGTTCGGACGTGACTATACGCTGGAATGCGTCGCCGGGAGTTAGCTACACGGCTCAGTGGTCGACAGACATGGAGACGTGGAATGACGTCGTAGTAGGTGTGACGGACAACTGGACGGACATCGGCGGAGCCTTGGAGTCAGAGCGGTATTATCGTGTAAAAGAGAACTAAGAACCGGTAGCTGCAGCAGCCGATTTTATTCGAGCGGGGACTTCGCTAAGGTGGGATCGCCCGCTTCTCTCCTCAGAACGCTTGGGTTTCTATATTCTCCACGGGAGTCTCGGTTCGGGCATGATCGTCCTTAAGGAATTGCCAATGGAAAAGGTGGCGTCTCACGTGCCGGAGGGGTAGATGATTCTGCTGCCCCGGGGTCCCGCGGCGATGGGGGAGTTGCCTGAGGTCTGAGGATTTCGGTCGCTGTGGAATTGGGCAAGGGTGGCGCGTAAGGGGGATAGGACGGATACGACAGATAGGACGCATATTGAGGAGGGGAGCCTAGAACTAGCGGCGAATACTGTGGCCTGCGCGGCTACTCCGTCTGAAGGCGGGGGCAAAGGGGCACGCTCCAAAGAGCGAAGTGAAGAGGCAAGCGGCGCGGCTGGAATGCCGGCTATTGCTCGCGGACGCGGTAGAACCGTTTTCTGTAGCCGTGTGCGTTCGGGTCGGTCCATGTGTCGGTCTGGCCGACGGGGATGGATGTCCAGTTCTCGAGGTCGGTCGAGAGCTCTACCATGTAGCTCACATGTGGCTTCGCCTTCCAGCATATCGTAATGTCATCGCCGGTTTTGCTGACCGAATCGATCCCCAACGCGTATGAATGGTAACCCAGGTCGATGATGCCCGTGTCCCTCACGTGATCCGTTCGAGTCGTCGATCTGTTGAACCCGAGGCTCTGTGCCGTATCACTGCCGGCATCGACGCACGGGCTGTTTACAAGCTGGCCAGCCGCAACCTGGCTCAGGTAATAATCACCGCCCGGCCCACTCACAAAGAGTGGGTCCTCATCGATGTTGCCGGGGTCCCAGATCAGGGTACATCCATCCATGACGTACACGTCCGGCTCTCCCCCCTGTACATCGCTGTAGTGCACCATTGCAGTTGAGGGGTTCGCTGTATTTCTGAGTGCTATTTCATGACCCTCCGGTGCAGAATTGCTCCACAGTATCGAGTTTGTTATTCTTCCCTCGCTTCCCCACGAGAACATCACGCCGCCGCCATAGTTGATGGCGGAATTCCCGGTTATAGTGCAATTCATAATCGTCATTTCGCTTTCGGCGGATGACACGCCTCCGCCGCGGTCGGCGGAGAAATTTCCGGTAATGAGGCAGTTTGCGAGCGCTACGTCCCCGGAAGAGTTGCAGCATACGCCGCCGCCCTCGCCGTCGGATGTATTCGCTGCTATGATGCAGTCGTTTACAGTCAGGTTGCTCCACTCGCAGTATATACCGCCGCCGGAATCAGAAGTGCTCCCGTTTGTTATCGTGAAGCCCTGGATTACGGCACGGGGGCGGAGGGCTCCACAGACGTGAAAGCCTCGACCGGAGTTCTCGCAGTCTATGATGGCATACTCCGGGCCGTTCTCGGATTGGAGAGTAATCGCCTTGCCGATGATCCTGATATCCCGGTTGCCTTCTCCCTTGTAGATCCCATCTGCAACGAGCACCTTGTAGTCCCATCCCGTTATTGCGGCATCGACGCCCGCCTGGATGGTTTCTTTTGGACCATGCGAGCCGTCCCACGAGGACGCTAAACCGTCGTAATTGTCTTCGCCAGTGTCTGCGTTGACATAATAAGTCTTCTCGACGTTGTCCGGATGCCTCGGGTTTGTCCTTTGCAGTAGCTCGTCGCTGTCGTTTCGCCCGTCGCCATCCGTGTCCCAAGTAACCGGGTCTGTTCCGTTCTCGTACTCGAGGAGGTTTGTCAAACCGTCGGAGTCATCATCGTTTTCGGGATTAGCGCCCGTGGTGGACTCGAAATGATCGAGTTCCCACCAATCAGGCAAGCCATCATGGTCTGAATCCACGAACTCATCGGGACCGATGTCGAAGAGCCCTCCTGAGGGAAATGGCCGTGTTTCGCCGTCCATGTCGATTGACGGGCCGTCCGGACACCAGTCTATACAGGGGGACATGGCTTTGAGGTGTCCATCGTATGTGAGCATCGGGTCGACATCGATATTACCCTGGCCAGGCCATCCACCTTGAATGTCGCAGTATTCGAGTATCACTGTGCTCGAGTGAGTGGATATCTCCTGTGGATTGTTGCCCCAAAGAATGCAGTTGGTAATATCGAAATCACTATATACGCTTCTGATGCTACCTCCCTCACCTCCGGCTGAGTTGTCGGCAATTGTGCAGTTAGTAATTGTCGTGTCGGTCCACGAGTCGCCGTTAGTGCGAAATATGCCCCCGCCGTCTGAGTCGGCCGAATTGCCTGTGATCATGGAGTTGCTGATGACCAGTGCGGTGCCGATGGAGTAGATTCCGCCGCCGTCGTATCTCGCATAGTTCCCGTCAAGAGCACAGTTCTCGAGTACTGCATAGTAGACTCCGAGGCAGTGCATGCCGCCTCCGTAGTCAGCCAGATTGTCATTTATCCTGCAGTCAGTGATCTCTGCAAACCTGTCGTGAGAAATCCCACCGCCGAGTGTTGCCAGGTTTTCAATGATCGTGCAGTTACTGATTGTCAAGATGGTAGAGGAATCCCCGTAGATTCCGCCGCCCGCCTGTCCGGCCGAGTTTCCAGCGATTGTGCAATCGCTGATCGTCAAGACGATTCGATTGCAGCAGATCCCTCCGCCGTTGCCAGTAGCTGTATTATCGGTGATCGTACAACCCTCGACTACGGGCACACCGCTGTTAGAGGAATAGAAACTCTTTACGATATCAGCCGATCCGACTAAGGGTAACCAGTCAGCAGGAGCCTCGCTCATCGGATCCTGCTCTCCGGAATATGGATCCCAATCTTCGTAATGGCAGATGCCGCCTCCGTCTTCTGCTGAGTTGCCGGTGATCGTACAGTTAGTGATTATCGGAGTACTCTCCTCGTCCAGGCAGATGCCGCCACCATTTCCGACTGCAGAATTGCCGGTGACAACACAGTTAACAATGCTCGGGCTGCTATAATTGTTACAGGAAATCCCGCCCCCACGCGACTCCGCAGTATCGCCGGAGATTGTGCAATCGGTGATTATGGGATTGCTGCCATCGCAGCATATCCCACCGCCAACACCGGAAGGAGAGACTGAGCCTGTCCTGGAGTAGTTCCCCGTGATAACGCAGTTCCTGATTGTTGGGCTGCTGTCGTGGCAGTAAATCCCGGCGCCTCTGAAAGCGTATCCGCCCGTTATCCTGAAACCCTCGAGTATCGAGGCATTGGTCTCATTGCTTACGAAGTTAACCCCCTTTTTCTGAAGCCCCGGTCCGGCCTCACAGTCGATCGTAACGTGCTCGGGCCCGTTCTTCGACCGTAACGTAATGGCCTTTCCCTGGAAGAATAAGTCTCTGTTGCCGTCTCCCCTGTATATGCCATCGGCGACCAGCACGGTGTGATCCCATCCGCTCATCGTGGCATCAATGCCTGCCTGAATAGTCGCCTTCGGACCGTGGACGCCGTCCCACTCCGGCGCCAACCCATCTGAGCTATCGCTGCCTGTTGCGGTGTTGACGTAGTATGTCCTTTCTGGATTGTCGGGGTGTAGCGGGTCCGTATCGGCCAGATACTCCTCGTAGTTGCTTTGGCCGTCCTCGTCCGGATCCTCGCCCCCGTCTGGAAGAAGCGGGTCCAGGCCGCGCTTCACTTCCCAACCGTCGGGTATGCCATCAGCGTCGGTATCGGGATTGTAGGGGTCAGTGCCGTTAATGTTTATCTCCGCCCAGTCGGAAATGCCGTCGAGGTCTGAATCAATGAACTCATCTGCGCCAATATCCACTCCTTCACCGTACGGTCTTTGCTCACCGTCTATGTCATCGATTGGAGCTCCCTCGGACCGGCCGGCATCTATGCAGGGAGATCCCGTCTGAAGATGCCAGTCCTCAGTCAGGAACGGGTCGACAGTGATGTTCGCGCCGCCCCAATCAATGGTGCACCCTTCCATCAGGTAGACTTCCGAAAGCCCGCCTTGCACGTCGCAATAATCGATCGACAGAGTTGACGGATTGTTCGTGGCCCTCAGGCCTATCTGGTTACCCTCATTCGCGGTGTTATCCCATACTATGCAGTTTACCATCGTGCCGGTGCTGCCCCAGGCGAACATCGCGCCCCCACCGTAAACGCCGGCAGAGTTGGCAGCGACAGTACAATTCATTACCGTTGCCGTGCTTTCGCAGAATAGTATGCCGCCGCCGCGATCAGCACACGAGTTTCCCCCAACTATGCAGTTGACAAGCGCGATTTCATCGACATTGTAGAAGACCACGCCCCCTCCCTCATCAGCACATATATTCCCGGTTATCACGCAGTTCCTGATGGTCGTAGTTCCATTCTCGCAATAGATTCCGCCGCCCTTTTCTTCGGCGATATTTCCGGAGACAATGCAGCCGGTTATTGTCGGATTGATATATCCGCTGCACCAGATGCCACCGCCTTCCTCCAGCGCAGAATTTCCGGTAATTGTGCAGTCTGCAATGATGGCGCCGTCCGTGTCCCAACAGCATATTCCGCCGCCGTCGTCTTCTGCAAAGTTGTCTGTGATTATGCAATTGGTAATCATGGGCATTCCGCCATAGGAGAAGATTCCTCCGCCGACACCGTCAGGGAAATCTAGGCCATTCACCGAGCTGTTACCGGTGACTATGCAGTTGTTGATTACCACACCCCTGGCAGCGCAATATATCCCTGCGCCTTTCAGCGCATATCCATTTGTTATCGTAAACCCGTCAACTACTGGAACACCGTTATCGCCGAAGTAGATAACGTTAAGACCCTTCTTGTGCAGGCCGGGGCCTGCCTCGCAGTCGATTACTACATGTTGCGGTCCATTCTCCGACCGCAACGTAATTGCTTTCTGTTCAATAACCAAGTCTCTATTGCCATCTCCCGTGTATGTCCCGTCGGCGACATTCACAGTATCACCGTCGAGTGCAGCGTCTATGCCTGGCTGGATGGTTGCCTTTGGTCCGTGAGTGCCGTCCCATTCGGGGGCGAGGCCGTCCCATGAGTTGTCGCCCGTGGTACCATTTACGTAGAATTGCGTTGCCAGTCCGGCGCTGCTCAGTAAGATAAGCACGAGAAAGGCAGTTGTCGTTGCCACTATCCGAAGATGTCTGCCAGTCATTTTTTCGTCCTCCTTCTTGGGGACATAAAAATATCCCAATTCCTTCACTGGCTCCCAGATACAACCTGGCGCCAAACGAGGAATTGGGCAGAACAATCGAATTCAGCAACCATTCTAATGATACACCTCGGGTGAAAAATGTCAATAGAAAAAGATCACACAAGAACACTCTCAACAAACTGGTATTAGTTGTGGTGCAAAATTGCTCGAATTCGAGCGAAAGAAAGATAAGGGTAGTAAGTCCCCAGAGTACGAGACCCCGTGTCTCCTATTGCTTTCCTGGCTTCTCCCGCATGTTGCTCACGGTGACGGTGTAGTGGCCGTGGGCGGTGTGGCCGCGCATGTACTCGACGTTGAAGCCGGAGACCTCGATGAATTCGAACCCGATGCGGTCGCGGTCGTTCACCCGGACGAGGACGATACCATTGGCTTTGCCGAATGTGTGGACGATCGTGCCGTCGTCGCTGAAGATGGTCCATGGCAGGTCGACCATCCCGCGGTCGTCGAGGGTGAACTTCAGGTCGACAACGTTGTCGAACGTCTTGTCGTACCATGCCTTGCCACTCCCGACGGTACGATATATCCATATTCCCGCATTGACGAGGGGAGTACCTTCCTTATCGACGAAGGTGAACGTGTTCTTTTCGGGATGCTCCTGCAGGTACTCACCAATGACCTCGGGCGAGTTGTAGTTGCCGCCGCGGGCACGTTGACCGGCGATACGGTTCCATAAGAGCGCGACGTATTCGTCGTATGTGGGTGGGATGCCTCCACCCATGAGGCCGCGGTATTTGTTGAAATGCGCCAACCAGCTCGGGAAGAAATCCTTGTTCTTCGCGAGCGGTGTTCCGTCATCCAGGAGAACGTGTATCGCCTCGTGCGGCACGTCGAGCCCGTACAGGTCGATGATGTACCTGGCGTGGTTAAGCTCGTGCATCATGACGCGGTTTCTGAAGGTGTGGCGGTCGAGGTCGGTGAACCGCCATCTATCTTCATGATAGCAGTCGCGTGCCTCGAAACCCCAGATGAGGTCGACGGTCTTATCGTTGTTGTTGGGGTTATTTGAGGGGAGTCCGCCGGCCATCGGCAGGGAGTTGTTTGGGACGATATGGACTTTGTCGACACGAATACGGTCGGTGACACCTTGGCGGGTGCTCGGATGTATTGCGTTTTCGTGAATATCGTTCCAGAACCATACCTGGCCCTGGATGTAATCCGCCCAGCTGTTCGATCCCCTGCCGTATCCGGGCTGGTGTTCGTGGAGCACGAGCCACTCGTACTCCTCGACGTAGCAGCCGAGCGAGAGCGCGTCCGTGAAATCCTCGACCCTGTTGTTCGCCTCCGAGAACTCCTCGATCCCGTTATCCATGTCCACTTCGAACGCGACGCGATGCCGTCTTTTCTCCCATTTCCACTCCCAGTCGACGGTCCTGAAGGTGTTCGGTTCGAAGTCCTCGATGATTCCTTCCCAAACCACCTTGCGGTCGAACAGGAATTGACAAGTCACCTTGTCGTATTCCGTTTTGCCCCAGTTGTAGACGTGTGCTCGCCACGTGACCGTCGAGCTCTCCTCAGGCCAGCCGCCGTTCGGGCCGTCATAATCGATCTTGGGCAGCCGCTCGATAAACAGCACGTCGATATCGTCGTGATTGTTGGTGAAATCGACAACGGGCTTTTCACCCTTGAAGTCCTTGTACTCAATGACGTCGATGCTCGCCGTTGTCTCGGACCCGAGGTACTTTGCAGTTATGTCCAGCGGCCCCGGCTTTTCGATGTGGAAACGGCCGGGTGTGTCCATCCAGGGCTGGCCTCTGCTCACCACCCATTTCACGTCGTTCGTGACTTCAAGCTTCGGTCCGCTCTCCGGCACCGCCCAGGCCCTGAGCGTCATCACGGTATTCTGAAAGAGCCACTCGGCAGGTTTCAGCTCCTTCTCCCTCGGGAAGTAATTCAACACCATCACCTCGAGGTCCTTCAGCTTCTGCTCGACGGGGAACTCCCACTCGTGGATGTGGACGTAGTCGTCCCCGGTAAGCCTGTGAATTGTCAGCCTGAACGCCCGTGCCTTGTGCTCGCTGTCGAAGACAAGCTCATCGATCTCCCGGTCAACGTGCCGTTTGTCGACGATCCTCTCGTAGGTGCGCCGCCTGCTTTCGAGGTCTTTTTCGTTGGCGGCGATTTCCAATGTCCATTCGTGTTCCTCATCGGGAATAAGGATGAGAGTGGTCCGGTCGAATTTCATTTGTTTATCGAGGACGAGCGTTGCGGTGAAGGGATTGACACTCTTCGACCGGACGAGGGTTGATCTGTCACCGTCAAAAAGCTCTTCCGGCTTGCCGATATCTATCGTGTCAACTGTAATACTGCCTTTCTCGTTCTCGATGAGCGATAGCATGTCCCTTTGTACGAAGAATCCTGCATCTTCCGCTGCCGATGCTGCGATCTGGACGATACTTAAGCATAAAACAGTAATGATGAATGTTCGTATGGTCATATCGCGATACCTCTCTATGCATGGTGACTTTCAGATTCCCTGGGGAAATTGCTGGAGTGTACCAGTATGCCAACGCGGAATCAAGCTGGCGTGCCGGCTTTGTTGGGAAACGGCAGGGACATGGTGAACCTGTGGTTGTTGGGTTGAGGTCCCCGGAGGGAATTAACTTGACAGGGATTTATGGTGGTTTCTATAAACCGTATCATAGATTTGGATTATGTGTGGGTTTTATGAATTCAACACAAGGGGAGTAATCGTGAAAAGGATACTTTTTGTCGTCTTGTTGGCATTTGCGGTATGTCTTGGTGGGGCTGCCCTGACGCAGAACGTGGACAGGGCCAGCCTTGGTTTGGGATTCGAGTATCGGTCCAAGACGCTGGACCTGAAGGTATCGAATCTCAGCCCTCCTTATGCAGGTCTGGACGAGAACCTCGAAGCGATGGCCATTGAACAGGATTACACTGTCACGTTGGTCTCGGTACAGCTCAGCATGCTCAGTTATTTCGAGATGGAGTTCCTTTTCGGGAAAATCGACTATGATGTTGCGCTGGATTCGGAGCTCGAGGGCTACAGCCACGGATTCAACTCGGACTCCGAGGACGTTTTTGGCTTTGGCGGGAAGCTGCTGCTGCCTTTCAGCGAAAGATTCCTTATTGGGGTCTATTTCGAGCATTTGACGGCAGATCTCGAGGAGATCAAGCTGTCGACCGTACAGCCGACGCTGAGTTTCACACTGGAAGACGGACCTGTGATTCCGATCGACCTCGTCACGCCCGAGAAGTTGAGATACAGCGAGACAATCATCACACCTGTTGTGTCGATGGTGTTCGGGAAGTTCATGCCGTATGCCGGTCCGAGATATACGAGGATTGCGGCTGATGTGGACCTCTCCTACAGTATCTTCGGCGAGGAATTCGAGAGAAAGCTATCGTACGAGGTGGATGAGAGCTGGAGTCTGGTGGTCGGCGCAGTGATGTGGTTGGGCGAGAATCTCTCGATCTCAGCGGAGATGGAGACCTTCGAACACGAATCATACAGCTTCGGGGTGAGATACAATTTCTGAGCCTGAGGAATTTTCTCTCGACGAGTGCCGGTTACAGATCTCGCCCGACTAAATATCCTGTTGCACGTTCAAGGTCCTGATGTAGCTGGGGTTGAATTTCGCCTTGATGCTGCTGACCTGGTATTGACCGGAGACAATCTGCACGGAAAGACTCGCGAGCACAGGTTCGTCTGAGTTGACGAAACGGTTGGCAAAGAAGACGCTGTACTTCTTCGGGTATCTCTCGCGTATGGCTATCAAGGCAAGCGCCTGTGCCAGCGGGCTATCACCGTGCAGCGTGTAGTGCCCGAGCAAGTAGAGTGAGAGCCGTGGTTCCGCGATGATGCTTTTCTCGAGGTCGTCGATCAATCCCTCGATGTATATCCTGTCGAAGAAGCGTCCCTTTCTCTCGGTACGGGTTTCGAGGTCCAGGGCAATTCTCTCGAAGGCTATGCAGGTCGGTTCCACTTTTCGCCAGAGCTTCTGATATTTCGGGGGCAGTTTTTCGTTCCGGTCTTGCATCTGAAATATTGTTTCGATGTCGTTCCGGTCGATGGACCTCTCGTGCCATTTCTGCCGGATATCATGCGCCGTAAGCAGGCAGACGGGGAACGCGAGCAGCATCACCAGCACGAGCTTCAGAAGAAACAGCGCGTACCGATTAGTCTTTCTCGTGCTTTTAGGCAAGATGGACTACTCCTCTTCTCGAGAGTTCCTCCAATCCGAGACAGAATTTGCTGCACGGAATATCCGTCAGCGAGTATTTCCTCGCGAGCTCCTGGATCCAACGCGGCAGATATCTGTTGAACTTGATCTCGAGAATCGCGTAGCCCGCAGGAAGGACGGTGTAGAGGGAATTCTGCTTTTCCAGATTGCGGGCCCTGGAAACGCGCATCTGTGAGTCGAAGGTAACGCGGAGATCCGAATCCGCTGCACCCACAAGCGGTTGGCGTTTGTACTGAATGATCAGGACAGGTCTCAAGCCGGTCATTACTGCGTCATGCCAGAACCTTCGCAAGACTGCGGAATTCTGGAATCCCGGAAGGTGTCTTCGCGATATGATGGCCTGGTATTGCTCCGAATCAATCCGCTCTTTGAGCTTCGCGATCCGGTTGCTGAGCCGTTCCTTGATTTCAAGGAACCTCACAGACGGATAACCGTTGTAGGTGCGGATTCGATATTTCGAGCGCTTGAGAATGCCGCTCGTTTTTTCATAGTATGCTTTGGATTGAGGGGAATCGAGGTAAAGGGACCGGACGACATATGAGCCGCCCCGGACGCCGGCGTAATTGTCGGCCCGCGTCATCGCGGCCACATCGTGCATGAGAGCGGCCTTTGTCGGCGCGTGGACGAGATACTTGATCTCGAATCTCGAGTTTTGCGGTAACATTATTCTCTATGCCCGTTGATTTCCAAACGACCCAAATATCCAAGCGGCATGTATTTATCCGGTAATTCGTCGAGATGCAGGATTTCAGTGAGGAATTGTCTGCCGGTCGGTCCAAGGCTGCATTTATCCCGGTTGTGTTCTTCCGGCGACAGGATTTCCGCACCGTCAGCTGTTTTGATGAAGTTCGGCTGAAGATGCAGATTATTCGACTGGTTGCGAGGTATTTTCTGCAGCAGGCAGTTTTCAAACCGGCATTTGGACCATGAGTCGATAGACATAATGTTGTTATTATCCCAGATGACGCAGTAGTCGAGCTTCGCCTCTCCTCCCGCAAAAACGGCTTTTTTCTGATAACAGGCCACGGCAGCCTTGTTGTTGACAATTGTAGAGGAGACAATTTGGGCTTTTGAGAGGTCCTTCACGGCAATGCCTATCGAGCAGTTGCTGATGTAGTTGTTAAAGACGATGACGTCGCTGTTTTCGCCGATGCTCAGGCCCTTGTCTGCGGAACTGAGGATGATATTGTGCTGTACCATGGCCCGCGATCCCGAAAAGTCAATAGCGTCTCCGCCGTTCCCATCGAAGATGCAGCCGACTATGGAGGGAGAGCTCCAGTCCAGGTCAATGGCATCTGACTTGTTATTTCGGAAAAGGCATTCCCTTACAGCGCCGTCGGAATTTTTTAGATTAAGTGCATCTTCACCGAGGCCATCTACGAATGAGCAACTGACTATATCGATGGGCGCTGAGTGTACGCTAAGGCCCCCAGTGAAAAACGTGTTGGCGAAGGTGGCTTCTGAAAACGATACGAACCTCGTCCATTCGAGTGTGCTCTTGCGCTTATGAGGTCCGACGATGGCAAGTACTCCCCATCCTTGTTCCGGATCGATCGGCTGGAAGATTACAGGCTCTTTTTCGGTCCCTTCTATATGGATGTCAGAGTAGCATATAAGAGATTTCCCCGGAGCGAAACTCAAAGCAGTTCCCTTATCGATGTTAAGTGTAACGGATTTGGGGATGACGATATTTTTTTTGAAATAATAATTTCCCTTTGGAAGCATAACGGCATTAGTCTCTGCTGTATCCGGCTTAAATGCGGCGTTGTCCCTCAGGAATTCCTCTCTGTTGCGGGTCTTCATGGCATAGTGAGAATCTTCCCTGAAATTCGCCAGTGAATCCCAGACCTCCTCGCGGCTGAGCGGCGTGCCGGTCAGCCGGTTAGTGAACGTGAAATGCAGCTTGCTCGGCGATTGGCTCATGATCCCTCCTGTGAAGAAGAACACTTCATCACCGCGAATGGTCTGGAGATCAGGCGAGAGCTTCTGGAATATGAGGATATCATCTTCCGCCTGGAAACGCAGTCTTCCGAGCCGTGCGTTCTCGACGAAGATGCCGAGTTCAGGATCAGTGTCGTCGAGCATGAGGTTACGGTTCTGGTCCCGGTACAGGCGGTAATCGCGCGAACCCTCCGCCAGCGAAGTGTCGATCTGGATCTCATCAAGCGAAATGGGTGCGAAAGATCCGTTGCTTACTCTGATCATGTGTATGCTGTCGGGGTCAGTCTCATCACCTACAAGGCCATGCACGAAAACTCTCGTGAAACTCAATTCGCGTTTCAGCTTCCGAGCGTTTTCGGCCAGGATAGACCTGTATTGCTCGATGTCCTTTTCTGTTTTCGGTCTTATTTCCGCCTGATACCATGGCGCTACGCAGGAATGGA
>SDBU01006806.1_pt1 | contig 13362 bp, 9 predicted proteins | sample 2277071 | NCBI WGS metagenome assembly SDBU01 (sample SAMN10397929, study PRJNA504765) | marine sediment metagenome | isolation source: marine sediment core GS08_GC12, 126 cmbsf | place: Arctic Ocean: Gakkel Ridge, Loki's castle | collected 2008 | reverse complement strand
CATGTCTCTTTGGGCAGAGTGCATCAACCGCCTCAAGCAGTGAGGCAGGAGCAAATAGGCGCCATAATGCAGACTGGGCAATGGCAGGCGGGTACCCGGGTTTTGCCTGAACGGGACTTTCCGTTCAGGCACTATTTAGGCTTTTTTGCACCATACTTTGACCTACCTTTTTTTCGATCCTCCACCCCAAGTGTATCAAGTGTGCCCCTTACAATATGGTACCTTACTCCAGGCAAATCCTTTACGCGTCCTCCTCGAACAAGAACTACTGAATGTTCCTGAAGGTTGTGACCTATACCGGGAATATATGCCGTAACCTCCAAACCAGTAGTCAGCCTGACTCTCGCTACCTTTCGCAAAGCAGAATTAGGTTTTTTAGGGGTTGATGTATATACGCGGGTGCATACCCCTCTCTTTTGAGGAGCCCCTTTTAAGGCCGGAGTGTTGGTCTTCTTCTTTATTTGTTTTCTGCCCTTTCTTACTAACTGGTTAATAGTCGGCATATTTTCCTCACATATATAGTAATCATTATTATTTTGGCAAAGCTTCCCCATCTATACACTTAACTTTACATTGTCAAGTGTTTTATACCATGAGGTCACACTATTTAACACAGATCAACCTCAACCTCACTATATTTAGAAAATCCTGTGCCGGCAGGAATCATTCTTCCCATAATAACATTTTCTTTGAGACCCCTTAAATAATCAACAGTGCCGGCAATAGTTGCTTCTGTTAGGACTCTTGTCGTTTCCTGGAATGAAGCCGCAGAGATAAAGCTTTCAGTGCTTAATGACGCTTTGGTGATGCCTAATATAAGGGGCTCGGCAATAGCAGGTTTTTCTCCTTTTTTGATTACTTCATTATTAACTTCTTCAAATCTAATTCTGTCTACCTGCTCTTCAGTAATAAAATTCGTATCACCAACATCAACTACTTTTACACGCCTCATCATCTGTCGCACAGTTACCTCAATGTGCTTGTCATTTATCCTAACACCCTGCAAACGGTATACTTCCTGAACTTCATCGACAAGATAGCGGGCCAGCGCAATTTCACCCATTATATTTAAGATTTCCTGCGGATTAGCTGCACCACTTATAAGAGGCTCACCCGCCCTAATATAATCACCTTCATATACGTTTATATGTTTGCCGCGCGGAATCAGATATTCTTTTTCTTCACCAACATCCACCGGGGTAACCATTATTTTCTGTTTTCCTTTTTTTGTACTTTTTGAGATCGACACATATCCATCAATTTCACTTAACACCGCAGTCTCTTTGGGCTTACGTACTTCAAAAAGCTCGGCTACTCTCGGAAGGCCACCTGTGATATCTTTTGTCTTAGTTGTAGCCCTCGGTAACTTTGCAATAACATCACCGGCTTTAACTTCATCTCCCTCTTCTACCAATAAAATAGCATCGACAGGAAGTTCATACAGCGTCATACTTCTGGATCTTGGCAGCTTTGCTGTTTTGCCGTCCTTGACTTTTATAGAAATTCTTGGACGTACTTCAGCGTTTTTGGATTCGATAATTGTTCGGCTTGACTTACCGGTTACAGGATCTACTTTCTCCTGTAAGGTCATGCCGGGTACGACATCATCAAATTTAATAGTTCCGTCAACTTCTGTAATAATCGGTGTTGTAAAGGGATCCCATGTTGCTAGAATATCGCCTGGTTTGGCCTTCTGCCCATCCTTTACTAAAATATGGGCGCCGTAAATTACAGGAAAACGTTCGCGTTCTCGGCCTGTTTTGCCGACAATGGCAAACTCACCACCGCGTCGACTCATTACAACTAATTCATTTTCCGCATTCTTAACAACATTCAGGTTTATAAAATTTACTGACCCCTCTACTCTCGCCCTTATATCTACCTGTTCAACCCTACGGCTTGCCGTTCCGCCAATGTGAAATGTACGCATGGTCAACTGGGTCCCGGGTTCGCCGATGGATTGAGCAGCTAGAATTCCTATTGGTTGGCCTATTTCCACCGGGGTTCCATGAGCAAGGTCCCTCCCGTAACATTTGACACAAACACCATGTTTTGTATTGCATGTCAAAACAGATCTGATCTTTACACTTGTAAGTCCTGCATTTTCGATTGACTTTACCGCCTCCTCGTCAATCTCTTCTCCCGCCGTAACAAGAACTTCTTTTGTAAAAGGATCAATGATATCTTCAACAGAAAAACGGCCTAAAATACGTTCACCCAGGCGCTGTATGACTTCTCCTCCCTCCATCAATGGTTCAACCTCAACACCCAGCATTGTCCCACAATCTTCTTCTATTACCATACAGTCCTGACCCACATCTGCAAGTCTTCTGGTAAGGTATCCCGAGTTGGCGGTTTTCAAAGCAGTATCAGCAAGTCCTTTCCTTGCACCATGAGTTGAAATAAAATACTGAAGCACGGAAAGCCCTTCTCTAAAATTAGCCGTAATAGGAGTTTCAATTATTTCACCTGATGGTTTTGCCATTAGGCCGCGCATACCTGCAAGTTGCCGCATCTGATCCTTGCTGCCTCTTGCACCTGAATTTGCCATCATGTAAATGGGATTGAAACTTTCCTTAGCAACAGACTTTTCCTCTTTGTCCGCAGTAGAATTACCTTCTCTATCCGCTACAGGTGTAATTTTCATAGCATCCATCATCTCATTTGCCACATCATCTGTTGCTTTTGCCCATATGTCTATAACTTTATTATATTTTTCTCCCTGAGTGATGAGGCCTTCCGTATATTGCCGACTAATTTCCACCACCTGTTTCTCTGCGCTCTTTATAATATTCTCTTTAGCAGAAGGGATGATCATGGCATCAATCGAAATGGAAAGCCCGCCTTCAGTTGAATATCTAAAACCGATATCCTTCAACCGATCGGAAATTATTACTGTAATTTTTGGCCCAAGATTCCTGTACGCATAATCCACAAGCTCACGGAGAGCGTTTTTATCCATGACCTTATTCACCTTATTAAAAGGTATCTCGGGTTGATTATCTACTACTTCAAAAATATGATACGCACCATCGGATGCAATTATATTGCTAATCTCCCCTTTCTTAAGAGAAAAAACCGCATCAACATCTTTACCATCAGCGTGAAATAACCGTTTGAACTCATCTTTTCTAAGGATGCCGATAATTCCTTCATTTTCTTTATCTTGACTCTCAGAATATTTTTTCACCATCTCGGCAAAAACTGCGCCGTTTTGAATTTCATCAAGAATATGTTTTGCATTATCTTCTTCCGAAACTATGATGTGGCGCATTACGTTAATGTTATCTTGAGGTATAATTTCCCAAAGTAGAATACGTCCCACTGTTGTATCCACTTTTTTTCCATACATTCGAACAGTAATTCTGGCATGAAGACCAACAGCTTTAGAATCATAAGCAGACCGAACTTCATCAGGATTGGCAAATATTTTTCCTTCCCCTTTGGAACCCTTGATCTCGCTTGTCATGTAATAGATACCAAGAACAATATCCTGGCTTGGGACAATTATCGGGCTTCCATTAGCTGGAGAAAGTATATTGTTGCTTGACAGCATCAACACTCTCGCCTCTATTTGGGATTCTACAGAGAGGGGGATGTGTACAGCCATCTGATCTCCGTCGAAGTCGGCATTAAATGCAGTACAAACAAGCGGATGAAGCTGGATAGCTTTACCCTCGGTGAGTATAGGTTCAAATGCTTGAATACCCAATCTATGGAGCGTAGGAGCACGGTTCAAAAGAACCGGATACTCCTTTACAACTTCATCTAACGTATCCCAAACTTCCGAGGGCTCACGCTCCACCATCTTTTTTGCACTTTTTACCGTAGAAACGAGTCCTTTTTGCTCAAGGCGATAATAAACAAAAGGTTTGAATAATTCGAGGGCCATCTTCTTTGGCAGACCACACTGATGAAGTCTGAGGTTTGGCCCTACTGTTATAACGGTACGACCTGAATAATCAACTCGTTTGCCTAAAAGATTCTGGCGAAAGCGTCCCTGCTTCCCTTTTAAAGTATCGCTTAGTGATTTTAACGGTCTTTTATTTGTTCCTGTAATAACCCTGCCATGCCTTCCGTTATCAAAGAGAACATCTACCGATTCCTGGAGCATCCGTTTTTCATTACGGATAATAATGTCAGGAGCTTTTAAATCAATAAGACGTTTCAAACGATTATTACGGTTAATTACTCTTCGATAAAGGTCATTAAGATCAGAAGTTGCAAATCTGCCACCTTCAAGAGGAACGAGTGGACGCAAATCAGGTGGAAGGACAGGAATAACATCCATAATCATCCAGACAGGTTTTAATCCAGAACGTTTGAATGCATCGATTATTTTAAGCCGTTTGGACAGTTTTTGTCGCTTTGCTGATGATTTTGTAAGATTAATATCAGCCCTCACTTCCTCGCTTATAGCATCGAGATCGATATTTTCCAGTAACTCTTTAACAGCCTCTGCACCTATCCCTGCTATAAATTTTGGTCCGTAAGTTTCAAGTGCTTCCTGATATTTATCATCTGATAAGAGCTGACAACGACCTAAATCGGTATCCTTTGGGTCGATAACGATATAGCTATCGAAATAAAGAACTTTTTCCAAATTTTTTAGTGTCAAATCCAAAAGATTACCGATCTTGCTCGGAAGGCTTTTCAAAAACCATATATGTGCAACAGGAGTAGCGAGTTCAATGTGACCCATACGTTCTCTGCGAACCTTGGACTGAATTACTTCAACACCGCACTTTTCACATATAACTCCTCTGTGTTTCATCCGCTTGTATTTACCACAGTTACATTCATAGTCTTTTGTAGGACCAAAAATCTTAGCACAGAAAAGGCCGTCACGTTCAGGCTTAAAAGTTCTGTAATTAATTGTCTCTGGCTTTTTAATTTCCCCGTGAGACCACTGACGAATCTGTTCCGGTGATGCCATTCCTATTTTTACACCGGAATAAAGCCTTGGGTCTGTAGGTTTAGCGAAGAAATCGTATAAAGTTTCCAAAATTTTCTCCTTAGTATTACCTCAATTGAGCTATAACACTCAATTGAAAGTTATTTGTTATTTGTTATTCGTTACTCGGACGAATATAAATTAATGAATTCATAAAAAGTCGAATTCATCAAGTTTTAGGTTTTAAGGTTTAAGGTTTAAGATATTTTTTAGTATTTAAATTAGGCACTTAAAACCTAACACCTAAAACTTAAACCCAGGCAAAAAGACGATTTTCAACTTTTTACGAGATCATCATAAATTAATAATCTGTATTTCTATCAAAAACGAGACATAATTCTGTTTACCTTTCACAAAAAACCAATAACAATTAACAAATAACGGATACCGCCTAATTGAGTTTTTGCTTAATTAGAGTATTATTCTTTCATAAGAGTTATATCTAATCCCAAACTTTGCAATTCCTTTGTCAGAACCTTGAAAGATTCAGGTATGCCAGGTTCTAATATATTTTGACCTTTTACAATCTTTTCATACGTGCGTGTTCTTCCAGCCATATCATCCGACTTTACAGTTAAGAATTCCTGTAGAGCATGAGCCGCTCCATACGCCTCCATAGCCCAAACCTCCATCTCACCAAGACGCTGGCCCCCAAACTGGGCTTTACCACCAAGAGGCTGCTGAGTTACAAGTGAATAAGGCCCAATGGACCGAGCATGCATTTTATCATCAACAAGATGATGAAGTTTTAACATATACATTATGCCGACAGTAATTTTTTCGTTAAAAGGTTCTCCTGTCTGTCCGTCGTACAACGTTGTCTGACCGGATGGGGAAAGTTTCGCCTCGATAAGGAGTGCCTTTATTTCATCCTCTTTAGCGCCGTCAAAAACAGGCGTGGCCATGTATACCCCATTCTTATAACTCTCAACAATTTTGCTTAGCTCTTCATCGTCTGCCTTATTAATCATCTGTTGGAGTGGCGAATCAGAAAATATCCGCTTCATTTTTCTTCGAATTTCCTTAAACTTGCATTCTCTTAGCAAGCTGTTGAGTTGTACACCAAGACCTTTTGCAGCATAACCTAAATGAATCTCCAGAATTTGTCCTACATTCATTCGAGAAGGTACACCCAAAGGATTTAGGACCATATCAACCGGTGTTCCATCTTCGAAATAAGGCATATCTTCCTGGGGTAGAATTCTTGAAACCACACCCTTGTTGCCGTGGCGACCTGCCATCTTATCACCGACTGAAAGTTTCCGTTTCATTGCCACGTAGACTTTGACCATCTTAATTACACCGGAAGGAAGATCATCACCTCTTTCGTATTTGCTAATCTGTTGATTAAAAACCATCCTGCAAAGTTCACATTGGTCTCTGTATTTCTCAAGGGTATCATGCACCTGTTCGGTTAGTTTTGGTTCCTTCAATACAATGCCTTCAAGCTGAGCCACGGGGATATTTTCAAGCATATTTGAGTCTATTTTACTATCCTTTGGAATCAGAATCTTATTGCCTTTTTTCAAAGATGCATAGCATTTCTCGCCTACTAAGATTTCGTTAAGCTTCTTGCGAACCAATTCTTCATTAACAGCAAGTTCATCATCTTTATCTTTTTCAAGAGCGGCAAGTTCTTCATCTTCGATTAAACGTGCGCGGTCATCCTTTTCAATACCCCTTCTTGAAAATACTTTGGCATCTATAACAATTCCCTGGACACCAGGTGGCACACGCAATGAAGTATCTTTTACATCTCCCGCTTTTTCACCGAAAATGGCACGAAGAAGCTTCTCTTCAGGTGAAAGCTGAGTTTCACCCTTTGGTGTAATCTTTCCCACCAGAACGTCCCCTTGTACAACTTCAGCACCAAGTCGAATAATACCGCTTTCATCCAGATCTTTTAAAGCTTCATCGCCAACATTAGGAATGTCTCTTGTAATATCTTCCTTTCCAAGCTTGGTGTCTCTAGAAACAATTTGAAATTCTTCAACATGAACGGAAGTATATACTCCGTCTCTAACAAGTCTTTCGCTTACTAGAATCGAATCCTCAAAATTATATCCACCCCATGGCATAAATGCCACAGTTACATTCTTGCCAAGAGCGAGTTCGCCTTTTTCGGTTGCCGGTCCGTCTGCAATTATATCTCCAGCCTTTATGTGTTGACCTTTTTTTACTATTTGTCGTTGGTTAAAGCATGTATTCTGATTGGATCGAATGAATTTTGATAGATTGTAAATCGTAACATTTTTTTCTAAACTGTCGGTGTTGTTGTCCACAGGATCATGTTTTAGTACAATACGAGAAGCATCAACTTCCACCACCACAGCATCACGGTTAGCGACTATTGTAACTCCTGAATCCTTTGCTACAACACCCTCAATACCTGTTCCGACTAAGGGAGCCTCGCTTACTACTAAAGGGACTGCTTGGCGCTGCATATTTGATCCCATCAGTGCTCTATTCGCATCATCGTTTTCCAAAAACGGAATAAGTGATGCAGAAACACTCACAAGTTGATTTGGAAAGATATCCATCAGTTCGATATCTTCCTTATCAACCATCATAAACTCACCGGCCACCCTCGATGTTACAAGTGGATTGACATACCGCCCTTTATCATCAATAGGAGCATTAGCCTGGGCAATCGGATGCTCCTTTTCTTCAAAGGCGCTCAGTAACTTTACTTCATTAGAAACAGTAGCATTTTTAACAACTCTGTATGGTGTTTCAATAAAACCATAATCATTGACCCGTGCATAGGTGCTTAGAGAAACAATAAGACCTATGTTGGGACCTTCAGGCGTTTCAATGGGACAGATACGCCCGTAATGTGACGGGTGAACGTCTCTAACCTCAAAGCCGGCACGTTCACGAGTAAGTCCACCAGGACCAAGTGCGCTTAGACGTCGTTTATGGGTAGTTTCTGAGAGAGGATTGGTTTGATCCATGAACTGTGACAATTGGCTGGTACCAAAAAATTCTTTCACAATTGCTGTCACAGGCTTCGCATTGACAAGATCGTGAGGCATAAGTGCATCTACTTCTTGGAGGCTCATCCGTTCTTTAATAGCTCGCTCCATGCGTACCAGTCCAATGCGATATTGGTTCCCAAGAAGTTCACCCACTGCACGAACTCGCCGGTTCCCAAGATGATCAATGTCATCAACAATCCCCTGAGTGTCTTTTAGTTTTATAAGCGTTTTTGTCGTGAGAAGTATATCTTCTTTTCTGAGTGTTTTTAGATTGACCGGAGTATCAATACCAACCCGAAGATTAATTTTAAGGCGTCCCACACTGGAAAGGTCGTAATATAAAGATTTGAAAAATAAGTTATCAATAAAATCCTGGCCCACCTCTGGTGTTGCAGGATTTCCCGGTCTTAGCCTTCTATATATCTCAAAAAGAGCATCCTCTTTAGTTTCAACCTTGTCCATTAAAAGAGTTTTATGTATTGAATTACTGGTGGACAGCCCATCAATAAATATCAACTCAAATTCTTTTATGCCGGCATCGTTTAAATTTGAAAGTATATCTTCATCAACAAGATCATTGGCTTTTACAATAGGATCTCTGCTTTTCGGATCAACTATAGTATGTGCAAAGACCTTGCCGATAATATCTTCCACAGTTATTGGAATCATTTTCACTTTAGCGGATTGCAACTGTCCTATCGCCCGCTGAGTAAACATCCTTCCCTTATTTACAATTATATTGTTTGTTTCAGGGTCTTTTATATCTCGGCTGGCGCGCTGCCCTTTTAAAAATTTCTCGTTAAATTCTCTGAAAATGCGTTTACCACGAACATTAATTTTTTCGGTTTCATAGAAATATAGCAGAAGATCTTCAACCGAATATCCAAATGCCTTGAAGAGAATTGTAATTGGAAACTTTCGTCTCCTGTCAATCCTGATGAAAACGACGTCCTTGGGATCAATCTCCATATCAATCCATGACCCACGAACAGGAATGATTCTGGAAGAATATATAACCCTCCCGCTTGAATGCGTCTTTCCCTTGTCATGATCGAAAAAAACACCGGATGACCGATGGAGTTGACTCACAACAACACGCTCAGTACCATTGATAATAAATATACCCTTTTCGGTCATTAAGGGAATGGTCCCAAAGTATATTTCCTGCTCTTTTATATCACGGATATTAGAAACTTTTGTTTCTTTATCAATATCATATACTACTAGCCTAACTATGATACGAACAGGTTGTTCATAGGTCATTCCCCTGTGTTTGCATTCCTCTTCATTATGTTTAATTTCGCCAAATTTGTAAGATACAAATTCAAGGGATGCGCTTCCAGTATAATCCCTTATCGGAAACACGGATTTGTATGCCGCCTGCAGACCGATGTCTTCCCGCTTTTCCGGAGGAACATCAGCTTGCAAAAACCGTCTATATGATTCCCGCTGCATCCCGATAAGGTCCGGGATTTCAATAATCTTCTTTATCTTGCCGAAGTCTTTCCTTATACGCTGATTTAGCAAAGGTATTTCCGACATATCATCTCCATTTAATTAACTATATTATTTTACCTCAACCTGGGCGCCGGCCTCTTCAAGCTGAGCCTTAATCTTTTCCGCTTCATCTTTCGGAAGGCCCTCTTTGACCGGTTTAGGAGCTTCATCTACCAGGGCTTTGGCATCTTTGAGCCCTAATCCTGTAATAGTTCTTACTTCTTTGATAACCGCAATTTTCTTTTCACCGATAGCTGTCAGGATAACGTCAAATTCAGTTTGCTCCTCTGCTTGATCGCCACTTGATGCATCAGCCGGGCCTGCAGCCATCATAGCAACAGGGGCTGCTGCAGAAACACCGAATTTATCTTCCATTTCTTTAACAAGCTCAGACAATTCTAGTACCGAAATGTTTGCAATAAAATCGATAACATCGTCTTTGGTTATTTTTGCTTTCGCCATTTTTTTCCTCCAGTATTTTAATTGGTTGAATTACCTGATTTGTTAATTTATTTGGCCAATCAACCCATATAACAATTTAAGTTTATAACTAGTTAGTGTCATCCTCTTTCTGTTCCTTTATTCTATACAGCACATTTAGAAGCCTTCTCGGTATGTCATCCAGCGCTCTTACAAATGCAGTTGGAACAGCATTCATGGCTGAAAGAATCTGAGCTAAAAGCACGTCACGCGAAGGCAAAGCCGACAAGGCCTTAATCGCACTTACATCTAGCACCCTGTCTTTCATGATGCCTACTTTAATTTCAAGCTTTTTATGCTTATCTGCAAATTTTGTTAACACCTTTGCAGGAGCAACAGGATCATCATAACTTAAGGCAACAGCGCTTGGGCCTTTAAAATATTTCTGTATTAATGAAACATCAGTCCCTTCCGAAGCCCTGATAATAAGTGAATTTTTCGCCACTTGATACTCAACTTCAACCTCTTTAAGTTTTTTTCGCAAATCATTAATAGTCTTAACATCAAGGCCCTTGTAATCAGTAACGATTACAACATGTGATTTTACAAACTTCTCATGCAAATCTTTAGCAATTTTTTTCTTATCATCTAATTTCAATAATTAAAGACACCTCCCCCCCTAATCTGCAAAAACCGGAGGTAACAATTTTAGTAAAATAGGCTGCCTCAATAGGCCGGTAATGCCGATTAAGCACAAAAAAGTGCACCTACGGTCTTTGACAGAAATTTTATAAAATATAAGATCTTCGATATGCTATATCAAATTTTGAATTTCACACTACTTAACTAATTCTTTAACATTGGCTGTATCAATCTTGATCCCGGGCCCCATGGTCGTGGATACAGCAATCCCTTTCAGGTATGTTCCTTTGCTTGAAACTGGTTTAAGCCGAATTATTGTTTCTAAAAAGGCGGCCATATTCTGAACAATCTTTTCTACACCAAAGGAAACTTTACCCATAGGTGCGTGGACTATTCCTGCTTTTTCAGCCCTGAAATCAATTTTGCCCGCCTTTAGCTCATTTACGGCTTTTGCAACGTCAAATGTAATAGTTCCGGTTTTTGCATTTGGCATGAGTCCCCTTGGGCCAAGCAGTTTCCCAATCTTTCCGACGGAACCCATTATATCGGGCGTGGCAACGGCTTTATCAAAACCGAACCATCCTTTCTTGATTTTTTCTATGAGTTCATCACTCCCAACAAAATCGGCGTCGGCATTAAGTGCTTCCTTTTCCTTTTCTCCTTTAGCAAATACGAGAACCTTAACTTCTTTACCTAATCCATTAGGCAAAACGACTGTACCACGCACCATCTGATCTGCATGTCTTGGATCAATACCAAGACGTACCACGACATCCACAGTTTCATCAAATTTAGCATAAGAAGCATCTATTGCTCCCTTAACAGCTTCTGTAAAATCCAGTTTATGTGTAGCAAGCTTTCTTTTTGATTCTAAATATTTTTTACCCCGCTTCGGCATTTTTACTACTCCTTAGCTTCGTATTTAGTGCCCGCCCGAAAATGAGATAATTTTTTCAAGTTCAAGAAAGGCGATAATTTTAACCACAGGAATACATTGGGTATTTTGAGGATTAAAATTTGAGCCTGACACAGAAATTGGAGAAATTAGCCTTTTTCGGACAGGCACTATTTAGTTCGTTAATAACTAACTCTGTGCTTATTATGACAAATTACTAAATCTTCAATTCATTTTTAGATAACTTCAATTCCCATACTTTTTGCCGTGCCTTCTATTATTCTTCTTGCTGCATCTAAGTCGTGGGCATTTAAATCAACCATCTTCTGTTTTGCAATCTCCTCTACCTGTTTTCGCGTAACCTTGCTGACTATGTCACGTTTTACATCACCGGAACCTTTGGCTATCTTTGCCGCTTTCTTTAAAAGCATTGATGCCGGCGGTGTTTTTGTAATAAATGTAAATGATTTATCCTGAAAAACAGTTAATACAACAGGTATAATCATTCCAGTATCATTTGCAGTTCTGGCATTAAATGCTTTGCAAAAGTCCATTATATTGACGCCATGCTGTCCTAAAGCCGGCCCTATTGGTGGAGATGGATTGGCTTTACCAGCTTCCACCTGTAATTTTATCTGTGCAATAACTTTTTTTGCCATTCTTTTCACTCCCAATGTAGATAGTTTCGTAAAAAGTCAAAAAAAGACTTTTTACGAATTCATCAATAATTACAATTTTGTAACTTGAACGAATTCTAATTCAACAGGTGTTGAACGGCCGAAAATGCTCACCAATACCTTTATCTTGCCCTTTTCAGGATTAACTTCTTCCACCGTACCATTGAAATTTCTAAAAGGCCCATCTATTACGCGAATCTCATCTCCGAACTCAAAAAAGTATTTTGGCTGTGGTTTCAATTTGCCGGCTTCCATGCGGCTCAATATTTGTTCTGCTTCCTCATCTGATAAGGGTGTCGGTTTCTCTCTTCCTCCCAAAAATCCGCTAACTTTCGCTATATCATTAACTATATGCCAAGTTTCATCGTCAAGTTCCATCCTGATCAAAATATACCCCGGGTAAAATTTGCGAGATGATGTCTTTCTTTTACCTTTTACAAGTTCAACTATCTCCTCAGTCGGCAAAATCACATCACCGAATTTCTCAGGGTGTAAGAAGGAAGCTATCTTCTCTTCTAAAGCTGTTTTAACCTTGCTTTCGAACCCTGAGTAAACATGAACTATATACCAATTAAGGGCCAATCTTTTCTTCTCCTAATTCTATTTAAGAACTACACGGATTAGACTTGACAATCCTATATCTACAATTCCGAGAAAAAGTGAAATTATAATAACAAGTACAATCACAACAACGGTGGAGCCTATGGTCTGCTTACGAGAAGGCCATGTCACCTTTTTTAGCTCCACTTTAACTTCCCTAAGAAATTGTAATCCCTTATCTATATAACCTTTTTTCAATTTTTCTGCTGCAGGCACGAACCCGGTTGAAGGCTTAACTTGCATCTGCTTAGTCCCTCTGGAAGGCTCGGTAAGCAACGTTGTCTTACTGACTACAGCATCATTTATTGTTTGAGACGATGCTCCAATTCCGGCGCTTTGTTTTTTCTTTTTCTTTTTATATGAAGTTTTTTTTCTTTTTAACCGTCCCAATTTTACTCCTAAAATTTGAAAGCTCAAGGTTTAAACAGATAAGGAGATCTGTTAGCCTGAGCTTAATTTAGCATGATCTGGCAGGCCAGGAGGGATTCGAACCCCCAACACCCGGATTTGGAGTCCGACGCTCTACCGTTAGAGCTACTGGCCTGCACAAACCTTCATCAAAGCCACCGATCTGTCCTTGAGACCTTTGAAAACCGGCTATTTTGTCTCTTTATGAAGAGTGTGTTTCCGGCAGAACCTACAATATTTATTGAATTCCAACTTATCCGGAGTTGTCCGTTTATTCTTTGTTGTTGTATA
>SDBU01006805.1_pt1 | contig 13363 bp, 13 predicted proteins | sample 2277071 | NCBI WGS metagenome assembly SDBU01 (sample SAMN10397929, study PRJNA504765) | marine sediment metagenome | isolation source: marine sediment core GS08_GC12, 126 cmbsf | place: Arctic Ocean: Gakkel Ridge, Loki's castle | collected 2008 | reverse complement strand
GTTGAGAGCCGGGTTCTAGACCATCTGTCTTCATGTAGAAAGATTCCTCAGTGCCCACAGCAGAGCCGTCCCGTTTCAGTATGACCACATCATCCTGTCGAATTGCCACCGTTTCCGGGAAGCGCAGCCAGTGGGAGTGACAGGAAAGAGTAGTCTTCCCCGTCGCACTTAGACCAAAGAACAGAAACCCGAAGTCTCTCAGTTTGTTTCCTCGGGATACTCTCATTATTTTGCCAGCGGCATGAAGCCCCAGATTTCCCTGCTTCTTAGCCCAGTACATTACCTGCCGGAGCATTGCCTTCTTCTGCTCTCCCTTGTAGTCGCTGCCCAGAACAATGGTTAAGCCCATTTCGGGGAAGACGAGGACCTTCTTTTCCTTCCATTCCGGTACAGCCAGAGACACAAAATCAGGCTCCTTCCCTTCTGACGGAAACAGGGTATTGCCCCACATCAACGGCAGTCGGGCATACTCGGCGGTAACATATAGTCGGCAGTTTTTCTTAAAGCCAGGTGTCATGCACATGACTCGGTCAAGCTGAATCACTTCCTTGTCCTTCAGATAATCCAGGACATTGTGGATTAGCTCCAGGTCTTCTGGAGAGGGCTCATCCATTCTTACCTCGGTAAACTTTGCCATTCTATTGCGTGTTTTAGTAGTCACTGAGAGATTACCGAACTCAGTGATGACCCCGCCATGCTGCAAAGCCCACCCTCGCAGACTCTCATCTGAAGGGTTATCAATGATTTTCTTTGGCTGAAATGCTTTCCCAAAAATCTTATTCATTTTTTCCTCACACAAAGATTACTGTTGATAATTGTAGCAATAAAGCACGAAGCACGCAACAATGGGAGCTGGTGGGTATTTAGAGTTCTCAGGGCAGCACCCTAATGCCAGGGTACTTGGAGTAGAGCGTGTTGGATAAAAGGTAAAATCTTTTCAAAGACCTCTGCGTTTGACTGTTGAAGCTCAGCCTTTCCCTGGTGGTTACTGAACCGCCTTATCAGCCTTACGGAAGGCTTTGGCTTTATAGATTTTGCAGAGCGCAGTCCTGAGAGGCCAGGCACCGAGAATTTGGCTACAGTAGTCAAGCTCATCAGTCGTAACCACATTGATATTTGATTCCCAGAGGCCATGTAGCGAGGGTTCCTCACCGGGTAGCTCAGGGAACCACCAGCCATGCTCGGCGTGGACTATATTTTTATCCATTCCGCTAAAGAGTGTGGCTTTCTGCCTGACCCTTCCTCTGAGCGTTTCTATCCATACCCAGTCTCCTTCGCTTATACCAAGCTCAGTGGCTGTTTCTGGATGGATCTGCACAAGCGGCTCTGGATGACGGTTTCTCACTGACTCTATCTGCCTCCATTCTGAGTGGAAAAACTCCCGGATTTTGCCGCCTGTGATGAGGGTTAGCGGATATTCCTCTGCCAGCTCGGGGTCGCTGACTACGGTTTCGGGAGGCTCCACATGAGAGGGCAGCGGGTCGTATCCAAGTTTTTCCAGAACGGTGGAATACAGCTCAACCTTGCCCGTCGGTGTCCCGAATCCCGTTTTCTCGTATTTCTTAAACCCCGGTCTATTCATAAAAATACGCCCTTTATCAATAAAGTCCTTGAAAGAGGAATAGCCAAGTGATTTGATCCGATAATCGAGGGACTCTTCCAGCGTTTTCCAGGGCCAGTATTCGCTTTGCCCAAGCCTGGTCCCAAGGCCACGGAAGAAGTCGTACTGCGTTTTGCGGCTGAACTGTCCCTCCACCTCAGCGGGCAGGGTTGCCTCACCACCAACCATGTAAGGTGAGTAATCAACAAAGCTTGAAAAGGACGGGCGCTCAAGCCAGGATACCTCTGGCAGCACATAGTCGGCAAGCTCGGCACATGGCGTCATCCACGAGTCCAGCACCACGTAGAACTCAATACTTTTCAACGCTTTGTATACCAGCTTGGTATTGGCATGGGTAACCAGGGGGTTGCTGTTAGCTGTAATCAGGGCTTTAATCGGGTAAGGCCTGCCAGTAACCACTGCTCGGTAAAGCGTTGGGGCATGAGCCATGGCTTGATAGAAGGGTGAGCCTCCTGGTTTGCCCCAGGCCTTTTTGACACTCTCTTCCATCAGTTCTCGCCCCATCCAGGAGTATAGCTTGAACCTGTCATAGCCTAGCTGTTTTCTCCTCTGCTCCGGAGATAGCTTTTCCGGCATCTCAATTTCGCGGCCGGTTATGAACTGGGGGTGAGGACCGGTAAACTCCTCCCCACCCTCAACATCGATATTGCCTGCCAGGGCTGCCAGAATCCACCTGGCGTGAAGGATGGAGGCATTGTTCTGCTGCTGCTCAACCCCCATGCCTTCAAGAAAGCACCCTGGCTTGGTGGTTGCGTATAGCCTCGCTGCCTCCACAATTTTGTCTGCTGGAACCCCGGTGATTCCGCTGGCTGCTTCAGGGGAGTAGTCCTTGATATGCTCCTTCAGTTTATCAAAGCCGTGACACCACTTTTCAACGAACTCCTTGTCGAAGAGGTTTTCGTCTACAATAACTTTCGCCATTGCCAGCAGCAGGGCAGCATCTGTCCCGGGCCTGACTTGTAACCATATATCAGCACGTGATGCTGAATATGCTTTCCGGGGGTCGATGGCGATGGTCTTGGCTCCATTGGCAATTGCCTCACGCATAATCCTGTAGTGAAAGGGACGGGCGATGGATGGTTCGATGCCAAGCGTTACAATGAGCTTGGTCATCGGCTGTACCGAGTAGTTCGGAAACATTCCAACAAAGGCAGTAGCCGCGACGCTTCGGGGGCCGAAGCAAATCTGGGTGGAGCCAACATGATTCGGGCTACCGAAGAGGTTGAAGAATCTGCCCCGATATTCCCGTTCCGCTCCTCTGGTGCCACTTGTTGTCCCAACGCACTCAGCCCCGTGCATATCCTTAAGCTTTCTCAGACTGTCAGCTATATCATCCAGTGCTTGCTCCCAGGTGACTGTCTGCCATTTCCCCTCACCCCTGTCACCGACTCGCCGCAATGGGTATTTTAGCCGCTGAGGATGGTAGGTATGCTCGACAGCAGCCTGAATTTTGACGCACCCTTTTATTGGGGGATATGCCTCAGGAAAATTCGGGTCCTGCTCAACCTTGACAAGCCGCTCACCATCCACATATGTGAGCACGCCACATCCAGCTTTGCACCAGTCGCACAGGGCTTTCTTTGTTTCCATTTTCGTCACCACCTCTTGTGATTTAACAATCTTATAGTAGATTTACTCTTTTATCCTTCTCCCCACCGGTATCAGGTATAGAGGTTGCTCATTCTGTGGCAACCCCAGAATTTTCATAACTGGCTCATCTAAGAAGTTCGCCACCACGACCATTCCCAGCTGTAGGGCGGCGGCTTGCAGGTAGATATTCTGTGCTATATGCCCCACCTCCATATGCACAGACCTTACACCTCTATCTTCACCTAAGTATTCGGTCAGGCTATCGTAAACCACAGTCAGTATAATATCAATGGCACCTTCCTTTACCCAGGGCTGCTCATACGGGATTTTTCCTTTTAAGGTTGTTTTGGCTAGTTCAGCCCTGCTATCTCTGTCAGCAACCTTAATCAGTTCATGCTCAGCTGGTTTGTATCGGTAAAGACCTGCGGGTAGGCCTTGGACATTTCCTGCTACCACATAGACCCCGACGGAGTATGCGGCTCTACCAGATGGGGCCGTACGGTGCCCTTTGGAATCACTAATTCCTTGAGCTGCCCAGAGGAGCTGAGATACCTCTTGCAGGGTTAAAGGCTCGCCAGTATATTTTCTTACTGACCTTCTTTCCAGTAATGCCTTCTCAATTGAGACTTCACTATCATACCTGGGTTCTGGTAGCTTCAATGGCTCATCCTCTCTCATATTACTCTGGAGCATGCCGCGGAGAATCAGCTGATTTTCCTTTCCTTTTCTAAAGGTTTTAACCTGGCCAGGGCTAGGTTTCACCACCTATGGTAACCTCGAGGCCATAGCTCTCAAACATGGTTTTCAGGTTCTGCATGTGCTCTTCAGTAGGCGACTGAGTCCCGGCAAACTCGTATTTCTTTCCCAATCTCTTATATTTGCCCTCGGCATATGCGTGGTAGGGTAGTAAGTCAATGTGGTTCAAATTGTTCGATACCATAAACTCGGCTATTTCCCTGAACTCATCCTCAGAGTCGTTGAACCCCGGGATTACCGGAACGCGTATTCGCACATCAGCTACGCTGGCAAGCCTCTTCACATTGCCGAGGATTAGCTTATTTGATACCCCTGTTTCAAGCTTGTGCCTGACGGGGTCCATGTGCTTGATATCGAAGAGTATCAGGTCGGCATGCTTGGCAATTTGGCTTAGAGTATCCCAGTTTACATAACCACAAGTATCAAGCGTGGTATGTATCAGATGAGTCTGGCACTCCTTAAGAAGTTCGGTAGTGAAATTAGATTGCAGTGCGAGTTCCCCGCCAGATATGGTAGCACCCCCTCCGTCATGCCTGTAGAATGCCACATCTTTCTGAATCTCTTTCAGCGCATCCTCAATGGTAATCTCCCGTCCAACGGCGGACATAGCGTGATTAGGGCAGACTTCTACACACTCCATACAAGATGTGCAGGCATCCCTGTCTATCTCCCTTTCCTCCTTATACCCTTTAATCGCAGACACTGAGCAGACCTCAATGCATTTTCCGCATGAAGTACACCGCACTGCGTTATACCATACTTCGTTACACCATACTTCGTTACACGGGTTAATCATTTCCGGGTTATGGCACCACCGGCACTGCAGCGGACAACCTTTTACAAAGACTGTCGTTCGGATGCCCGGACCATCTTGGAGTGAGCATCTCTGAATATCAGCTATCAGCCCTGTTTGGCTCTCCATTCGGGTTATCCCTCGTTACTATTAGCTATAAGAAAGAGGATTAGGGTGCCAGCAGCACCCTAACTTTCCTTTTATTTACTCCTCATCAGGGTGTAAAATATCACCCGACGATGTTCGTACACAAACATTTACTCCGTTTTATGATAGCACTCACCTCTACGAGTGTCAATAGTATGTAATCGTCAATACTTCCAGACAAGTGCCTCTAAATTTTGAAAATAAATAAGTCATCTGTCCTGTCTGCCTAACCTAAACACTCAGTAAGTAACGCAACATTATTTTACCTATGCCTCTCATCCGATAATTAACCAGCTTCCCATCTCTACTCTTCTTAAATCTTGAGAATATCCGTTCTACCGAAGTTCTCTTCTGATATAGCCTCTGCCACCTCTTTGTATATTTGGACCCCAGACAAATCTTAGATAGCCAACCAGTATGCTATACTTATGGCTAGAGCAGAGCAAATGAGAAGGTGAAGACGTGGCAAAGCAGGCCAAAGAAGTTATCATCGGTCAGACTAAGTTATCTATAACCCAGGGGGATATCACCAAGCAAACCACCGATGCCATTGTTAATGCTGCTAACCCCGGCCTCATGGGCGGTGGCGGTGTCGACGGCGCTATTCACCGAGCTGGAGGTCCAGCCATATTGAAGGAATGTAAGCAAATCGTATCAAGACAGGGGCGTTTGTCGACAGGAAAGGCTGTCATCACCACCGGCGGAAATCTGAAAGCTAAGCATGTTATACATACCGTTGGCCCTGTCTGGCATGGTGGAACTCGCAATGAAGCCGGCCTCTTGGCTAGCGCCTACCGGGAGAGCCTGAAGGCGGCAGCGGAACACAGTCTAACCAGCGTGTCCTTCCCCTCAATAAGCACCGGGGTCTATGGCTATCCAGTGGGTGATGCCTCAAGGGTAGCTGTAAAGGCTGCGGCTTCATTCCTCAGGGAACAGGCCACCTCGCTCAAAAAGGTAGTATTCGTGTTATTTGACTCCAGAACCTATGAAGCCTACTCCTCTGCCTTGGATGAAATGGAACAATCAGAATAAGAGTGCTGCATCCGGAGGCTTATCGTGAGGATAGGAATACTTTCTGACACACATGTTAGTTCATTTGCCGAGCTTCCTGATAAGATACTGACCACGCTGGCTGAAGTAGATATGATAATCCATGCCGGGGATTTTACTACCAAAAATGTTCTCGATGGATTAAAGCAACTACGAGAGGTCAGTGCCGTCTGTGGCAACATGGACTCAAACGAGGTGAAACAGAGCCTCCCCGAAAAGAAAGTGTTCACAGCAAGCGGGAGACGGCTCGGGGTCACTCATGGCTGGGGCAGCCCTCATGGGATAGAGGACAGGGTAAGCAGTTTGTTTAGCAATGTAGACATCATTGTCTTCGGACATTCCCACCAGCCCGTGAACGAGGTAATTCACGGCATCCTTTTCTTCAACCCGGGTCAGGCCAGGAACTCCTTTGGCATCCTGACAATTGGTGAGGAGGTCAAGGGAGAAATAATAAGAGTGTAATAGTCGAAATCGAGGAAACCTTGCTAATTTTACGGGTCAGGTATTGACAAACCGGATAATATGTGGAAGAATAGTACAATCGTAGTAGCCGTATCGTACTAAGCTACTATTAGGTGAGGGGTTGCGGAGATTATATAAATGAACAATCGCAGATCTAATATTGAGGTAATAGCCGATATGTTGAGGCTGGGCGAAGCTGGCAAGACTGAAATAATGTACAGCGCCAATATGAGCTACAGTCAACTGCAAAAGTACCTCAAGTTCCTATTACAACTGGAATTAATAGACAAGGTGACTATCGGAAACCCGATTGTAACCTATAGAGTGACCAGGAAGGGACTCAGATTACTAAGAAGCATAGACTCTATCCTGGATGTGCTTGAGCTAAAAGATAGAATTTGACCCATAGCTTTTAAAATTTTCTTTACACATATAGAGACCAGAAGCGCTGCTGCTACCCTTTAGCGCTGTAATATAAAGAATAAGTTTGTAGTTAGAGGAGAATCTTATGCCTGAAAAAAGAATGCTGATAGTACCGGCAGAGCTCGTCAGGAAAATCAATGAAAACCGCGGAGATATGAGTCAGGCAGAATTCATCGACTTTTTAATGGATAGCCAGCTAAAGGAGGAACCAAAAGGGCAGCAGTATGCAACCAAGGAGGAAATGCACTCTCTTGAGCTAGATATGAAGAAACTGCTTAAAAGCTTTGTTGACTTCTTTGTAAGCTATGGGCTGGAGCTGGGTAAGCACCCAGCAAATAGCGAATTTGAAGAATTGACTAATAAACTGCAAGGGCTTGAAGAAGATGTAGTCCCCGAAAACAGCAAGGCAGAGGCTAAGATTAAATGGAAATAATAACATCAGGTTAACCCTTATATCTAAAGGACTATACTATATTACTTTCTCCTCCACAAGAAGCTCCCATCCAAGGGGGCTTTTTAAATTTGTTTCCTATCTCCGACTCAACCGTTTGATTGCCATAATATTGATTACTAAATTACCATAAGGCTTTATGCCCAAAGTACTATTGTAGGTATGGTGAGCGCCCCTTAGAATTAAGATAATCGATATAGATAATGAAGGTAGGATAGGGAGTACTATGAGTAATAATGAGGTAAGAGAGCTTTGTGGAAGAAAATTTAGTGTGGTCGAGGAAGGGTTGGATGAAGGCGAGATAGCAGAATTCCTGGGCGAGCTTATCCAGCAGCGAGACACTCTTCTGGAGCAAATAAACTCATTGCTTTCCTACATCAGGCTTCACAAACTCATGGGTGGGAAGAAGGATAAATTAACGGACAATTCTGAGCCACAGGCTGGGAATTTGGCAACTAAAACTGTAACCGAGGTAAAAAAAGATGCCCACCCTGTGATGGAAACCGCAGAGCCAGAACAAGTGACGCAGCCAGTTCCACCTGAAGCAAGCAAAGCCATAAATATAGGTGAAGAAGAAGAGTCCCCACTTTATCAGAAGGAACGTGCTGTTAATTGGCCAGTTGGAACTGCAACCGGAATAGACCAAAACATTCACCCCGCAGCGGAAACCGCAGAGCCAGAACAAGTGACGCAGCCAGTTCCACCTGAAGCAAACAAAGCCATAAATGCAGGTGAAGAAGAGTCCCCACTTTATCAAGGGGAATTGGAGTTGGCTATCCTGCCGCCAGTTGATGCAACTGGTCTACTTCAATTTGAAAGAAAGCTACGAGATTCCTTTCAATTGCAGATATTGAGAACAGCTGGTTCTCCATCTAAAGGTAGCTTGATTACCGTCCTGCTTAGTGAGCCACAACCATTACTCAAAGGTCTAAAGCAAATACCTGAGGTTAAGGATGCAGCAGAGGAGCTGGATACTTCTGCTCAAGCAGAAGGGATACCATCATCGCTCTTTAACAGTAAGCAAGGGAAGAAAATCTGGGTAACACTAAATGCGTAAGCCAATTGAGGTAGAGGGAGGAATATGGCGATGAGTGTTAGGAAAGATAACCTGGAAAAGGATATGCTTGAGGAAATGAATTATACTGAGCAGATTAGTGATCAGAACCTAACAGCCATGAAGGAAAATAATCAGAATTCAGTGAAGCCAGAGGAGCTTGCTCCCCAAGAAGAGGCAATGCTCACTGCTTTTAAGCTGGGAGTACCATATATTGACCTGACGACACACCCGATTCAGCCCGAAGCATTGCGGTTGATTCCCGAATCAATAGCCAGGAAATATAATGTGATACCCTTGGCTATCACCGATAACATCTTACAGGTGGCAATGGCAGAGGCAGACGATGTTCTGGCACTTGAGGCACTGGCCGCCCATGCCCGAATGAGAATTGAGCCAGCAATAGCACTCACTGAGGATATTCGGAAAGCTATTGACCGTAATTATAAAGCCTATGGCCAGATTAAAGAGCAATTCAATCATATTCCTGCCCCTCCACCACCGACGACTGGGGAGAAGATTTCTGCCGACGCTATCGCCGGAGCACCCGCAGTTCGCGCCCTGGATCTTATCATTGATGAGGCGATTAAGAATCGAGCCTCTGATATTCACATAGAGCCAGAGGAGGATAAACTACGAGTGCGTTACCGCATTGATGGCGTGCTACAAGATACAGTGTCTTTACCCCTAAGTGCGCATGCCCCTCTCATCTCGAGGCTGAAAATTTTAGCTGGCATGAACATCGCTGACCACAAGCCTCAAGATGGTCAATTTTCAGCGAAGCTAAGAGATAAACAGGTAGATGTCAGGGTAGCTACAATTCACACAATGTACGGTGAGATGGGGGCCCTTCGTATCCTGGATAAGTCATTTGCTGCGCTTGGTCTCCCCGAGCTCGGGTTTTCCACGGATAATCTTGAGAAATATAAGCGGATGCTGAGTTCTCCCTTTGGCATGATTCTTCTCAGCGGTCCCACCGGCTCAGGTAAAACCACCGCTCTTTATGCCTCAATCAGCCATCTCGACTGTAAAGGAAGTAACATTATCACTGTTGAAGACCCGGTAGAGTACAAATTTAAGGGCATCAATCAGATTCAGATTAATCCCAAGGCTGGTCTAACCTTTGCCACGGGTCTACGGGCTATATTGCGGCATGACCCTGATATTATAATGGTAGGAGAAATACGCGATTCCGAGACAGCCGAAATAGCCGTTAACTCGGCGCTTACCGGGCATCTGGTACTTTCCTCAGTCCACGCTAATGACACTGTAGGTGTTCTTTTCCGCTTGCTTGACCTGGGAATAGAGCCATTTCTTGTTTCCTCAGCACTTATCGGCGTCGTTGCCCAGCGGCTGATACGCCGTGTTTGTCCTCACTGCCACAGCACCTCCCCTGCCCCAATTGAAGGGCAACTTGCCTACCAAAAAGAATTCGGGGAGGAACGAACCGAATTCCTTTATGGTCGTGGTTGTAACTCGTGTGCCGGTACCGGCTACCTGGGACGCACTGCCGTTTTCGAAATATTGCCCATAAGTGAAGAGGCGAGGAGGATGCTGCTCACCGGAGCTAGCGCATCAGAAATACGTGCTCAGGCACAGAAAGAGGGTATGACATCAATGTGGCACGATGGTATGCTCAAGGTGAAAGCAGGTATTACCACCCCCGACGAGGTGCTGCATAGTGTCTTCTCTATAGGTTAGAAACCATGGTTTATCAGTATGTAGGCTATACCGAAGATCGCAAGGTAGTGAAAGGCACCATATCTGCCTCGACTGAAAAAACGGCAGGGCAGCTTCTGGTTCACAAAGGATACCGGATTGTCAGCCTGAAGCCAGTAACTACCTTTAGCCCTAACTGGGAGCAGATGTTCCCATCCTTCTTTCAAGTAAAGCCAGAGGCAATAATCATATTCTCCCGCCAGCTAGCTTTACTCCTTGAATCCGGCATCGACATAGTTGCTTCTCTGGAACTACTGCAGAGTCAGTCATCCAACAGCATTCTAAAGAGGGTGCTGGGTGAGATAGTTTCTGACCTTCGCGGCGGTAATCGGCTGTCGGTAGCGCTGGATAAACATCGTAAAATCTTTCCATCCATCTTTCGCCGGTCGATGAGTGTCGGCGAGCAAACTGGAGGTCTTGAGATAGTGTTGAGGCAGGTAGCCGATTATATGGAGAGGGAACACATCACACAAAAAAAGGTAAAGGATGCCCTGAGATACCCGGTTATCGTTTCTGTTGTGGCTGTTATAGTAGTAGGTATAATAGTTACGTTTGTTTTACCGGCTTTTATGGACCTGTATAGCACGCTTGGGGCTGAGTTACCGCTACCAACGAGGATGCTTATCGCCGCTACTGATGGACTTCGCAACTATGGGCTTTATCTGATGATAGCAGCAGCCATTGCCATTGGTTTAGCCTTTGCCTACGTTAAGACACCGGCAGGAAGTTATGCCTGGGACAGGCTACTGCTCAGGTTACCACTAGTGGGACGGATTATCCATCTTAACGAGCTTTCCCGCTGCTGCCGAAGCATGTCTCTACTATTTCGTGCTGGTTTGCCTCTGCCTGAAATCATGTCCATAGTTGTCCAGGCTAGTAACAATAAGGTGATGGTAGAGGCTCTTACCGAGGTTCAACAGGAGATGCTTAAAGGCGAAGGCTTATCAAAGCCGATGTCAAAAAACAAGCTATTCCTGCCGATGATGGTACAGATGGTCGGAGTCGGTGAGGAAACCGGTAACCTTGATGTCACCCTCCTTTCCGTAGCCCAAAACTTCGAGACCGAGAGCGAAGATAAAGCCCACTCCTTTGTTGAATTTATTCAGCCAGCTATAACCCTGGCTATAGGCTTAGTAGTTGGTTTTATTGCCATATCCCTATTTTCTGCCATGTATTCTGTCTATGGACAGTTAGACTAGTTTGTGGAGGAGCCAGCGGTGCGAATCTTTACATCTGCGAAAAAGTTCAATATCTTTGGAGGTAATGAGGCTGGGGTAAGCCTCATTGAAGCCGTAATAGCCCTGGCCCTCCTGGGCCTGATTGCTGCTTCCTTTCTTGGTGGCCTGGCTACTGGCTCCAAAGGTACCGTCACCGCTGATGAGCAAGCCACTGCCGAAAGCTTGGTTCGAAGTGAAATGGAATATGTCAAGAGCCAGGCTTACATCGACTATGCTGACCCCGGGCACGGAAGTTATACTTTAATAACAACCCCGGGTGACTACAGTGTAGAGGTTACTGCCATACCCCTCGACCCGGCCACGGGCCTGCCTTTGGGGCCAGACCAGGATCAGGGTATGCAGAAAATAACAGTAACAGCCAAGCGCAATGGCAATTCGTTGCTTACAATTGCGGATTATAAGGTGGATAGATGAAACGAAGTGAGAGAGGTTTTACCAGCCTCGAGCTTGTGGTGACTGTGGCTATTATAGCCCTTGTAGCCGGTGCCGCCAATATAGGCATATTTCAGGTGCTTAAAGGCACCGAGCTTAGCAATGACTATACAATAGCTGTTCGCCAGGCCCAGAGCGCTGGTTATTGGATTAGCAATGATGCTCAAATGGCACGAACCATTGAGATAGGTGATGACCCGGGAACTGCTGATGATGTCGAGTTCATTATCGTGCACTGGAAGCATTGGGAGAATGGCGATACGCATGAAATAAGTTATATATGGCTCGACTCGGCTGATGGGCTGAAGAAACTCTCCAGGAAACACGTTACCCGTGATAAGGACCTGGTAGAAATAGGAAATGAGACGACTTTCATAGCTGATAATATTTATACGGCGAGTTTATCCGAGCAAACCGATGGGTGGAGTCTAACCGTAGAAGCTCGTTCAGGAAACAAGAGTGAGACCAGGGAATATGAAATCAGCCAAAGGTTTAACGATTTTGAGGAATAGGGTAATGAAAAGCTGGCTATCCGGGGTGATAAGAGAAGAAGCGGGTCTAGTACTGCCTGCAGTGCTGGCTATGATGGCTCTGGGCAGCTTGATGATTGTTCCAATGCTTAAGTTTGTCTCAACCAGCCTTAACACTGGAGAAACAGTCCAGAAGAAAGTAGAAGGGCTCTATGCCGCCGACGCCGGGATAGAAGACGCCTTATGGAAGCTAAAGTATGATAAGCCCGCCTCTTTCCCTTACTTCCCTTACCCTTACGATTTGCCGGTGGATGTAAACGGGATGACGGTAAGCATTGTTGTAGGAATACCTGACACCCTTTTCGATCAACCGGTGGAGCCCGGAGGACATGTGGACTGGATGGAAGTAACTAAATCGGTAAGTTATGATGGCGGGCCGGGTATTTACTACTACACGATGTCCCTGACTAACAAAACTATTCCTGCTTCAGCCATAAAAATAGAGTTGATTGTGATAGATTTGCCCCCAGACATTGAATATGAAGCCGGCTCAACCGGGGGTGACCTCACCACTGACGACCCAGATGTCAACGGTAACCCGATCACAGGCATAACACTTGTCTGGGAATTTTCACCACCTTACCCTAATCTCGAGCCTGGGCCTGACCCTGAAAACGGGCAGTATAACACGGAAGTTCTTACCTTCCAGCTGAGCGGTCCGCCAGATGTAGAGGGGGTTGAAGGGCACGGCTTTATCAGAGCACGTCGCGATGATGTCGGGGAAGTTTGGGATTCCGAGAGTACTTATCCCTACAGCATTACGGCTCAGGCTAAAGATGCGGATGAGACGGTGGTGGCAACCGTCGTAGCCGGAGTGTGGCAGGGTTTAGGTGGCGAGATAGCCATCAGCTACTGGGAGATAAACCCCTGACATCGATTAAAGGCAGGCAATGAAGTTAAGCAAAACAAGCTTGATATTTCTGATTATCGGCATGGTCACTAACATTGTCCTCGACCCGTTAATGATTTTTGGTATTGGCCCTTTCCCGGAAATGGGTATTCGCGGGGCAGCTCTGGCTACAGTAATCTCTCAATTACTCAGTGCCGGACTCATTTTCTACTACATTATCGCCCACAAATCCACTTACCGGATAAAC
>SDBU01006804.1_pt1 | contig 13365 bp, 12 predicted proteins | sample 2277071 | NCBI WGS metagenome assembly SDBU01 (sample SAMN10397929, study PRJNA504765) | marine sediment metagenome | isolation source: marine sediment core GS08_GC12, 126 cmbsf | place: Arctic Ocean: Gakkel Ridge, Loki's castle | collected 2008 | reverse complement strand
CGCAACTTCTGTTTTGGCATATCCTACAGGAACAGCCAGAAAACATAAGAACGCAACGAGTAATATCTTTTTAGTATTCATAACAAATTACCTCCAAATATTATACCGCAACATTGGTATCTATTTGTGTTGCTTGATCAACGTCATCTGTTTGTGTTGTTTGATCCACACATTTGGGCATCTCTTGCTCGTCTTTATCTGTTTTTTCTCCCCCAAACACATTGTCAACAACCTGCGATGTTGCATCTTTTGCCTTATCTATAGCATTATCAATCAGCTTCCCAAGCTTGCTTTCTTTGTAGCCCCTATATTCTTTTTTAAGACCATGAAGACCAAGGGCAATCAAACCAAGTGCGCATGGAGACAAACCTGCAGCAGTAAACCTCCCTAATTTATTCTTCTTAACATTGCTTTTTAGGTGTTTTATCTTATACGAATCCCAATTAAAGATTTTGCCTTCTGGCTTACGAAATAATCTCACTCCAGAAGAAACCACAAAAGCAAGAAACCCTGCACCTGCAATTGCCGACACGCTATATCCTAATACCCGAAATCCACGCATATAGGCATCTACTGTTTCTCGAAAGCCTTCTTTAATTTTTTCTTTGATTTTTGACAATTGCCCATCTTCTTTTTTTGCTTGTTCGCCAGTTTTTTTATTCAACACGCCACGAATACCTCTGATGCCACCACAAAGCATGCCAATGCCTGCCGCCCCGATTACCGAACAACCAAACGCCATGGCTCCCGTATCTGAATTTAAAAACTCAAAACTGTCCCCTTCATGAGCCACACTTCTTTTAAAATCCTCGCTGAAATGGCTCAATTGCTTCCAAGAAAACTTATCTTTATCTGCTACATTCTTTTTCCATGCAACGTGACCATAAGTCGCCGCTCCTGCGTAAAAAGCCACAGCTGCTCCGGCAGCAGAAAGCAAACCATACCCAGCCACTTTTGCGCCCTTTTTAAGCTGCTCAAAACGACTTACTGGCTCCTGCGCGTAAGCAGGAACAAAAAAACTACCCGATAACAAGACTGCTGCTAACCAGTGAAATTTACGATTTTTCATTATAAACTCCATTTTGTCCTATAAATCCATTCTTTTTCATACCTTTAGTATCCGGCAAATAACACCGTTTGTCAAAAGGGGCACCAAAATGCCCCCACAAAAATCGCTGCCTGAAATGTAGCTCCCAAAGGGCACTCTGGGCAATACGGCCTTGCACAGCTTGGAATAACCGGTATAGTGAATAAAAACACCAAACCCCAGAGAACACATGAAAACAGTCACTTCCCGCACCAATCCCGCAATTAAACATATGGCAGCACTGCAGCACAAGAAATATCGCACCCAATACGGCGAATTTATTGCCCAAGGCATTCGAAGCTGCTCAGCCCTCATTGCCGCAGGCCATATGCCAACCGGCCTCTATATAGTTGAATCCATACTCCCAGAGGCCCAAAAACTCGTTTCAGAAAAGCTAATCACGCTGGTACCTGATCATGTCATGCAGAAAATAAGCAGTACCACTGAGCCGAGCGGTATGGTTGGCCAGTTTGACATCCCTCCTGCACCCAAACCGGAAAATCTCACTCAGGGGCTTGTACTCGCTCAAGTCGCCGATCCTGGAAATATGGGTACCTTAATCCGAACCGCCGCAGCTTTGAACACAAAATCTGTTGTTATCGTTGAGGGTGTTGACCCATGGAGCCCGAAGGTAGTCCAAGCCTCAGCAGGAACCATCGGCATGGTCACTATTTTTCAATGGAGCTGGGATCAGCTTCTCGCTCAAAAAGCTAATAAAAGCTCTGTGCCCTTATTGTCTCGGATGGCCAGCATCCAAGCAAACAAGCATTTGAAAATACATTACTGGTAGTCGGCTCAGAAGCACATGGCATCCCCCTTGAGTGGATTAATTCCTGTGAATCTACTATGACATTGCCAATGCCTGGAAACGCTGAAAGCCTCAATGCTGCTGTTGCCGGTTCAATCGCTTTATATCTGGCAACACAAACAGACGTTTGATTCGATACGTAAAAACCGGTATTTTAAGTAAAATTATTAATTTTGGCGCATAGTAATTGCGGCACGCCAAATGCACTAAAGGATCCCATGAAATCAATGGAAATTCGCAAACGATTTTTTACCTTCTTTACTGATCGAAAACATACCAAGGTCCCAAGCTCGTCGTTAATCCCCGCTCAAGATCCCACGCTCTTATTTGCTAACGCAGGAATGAATCAATTTAAGGATGTTTTTTTGGGCAAAGAGACACGCAGCTACAAACGCGCGGTAAGTATCCAAAAATGTGTTCGCGCAGGCGGTAAGCATAATGACTTGGATAACGTCGGTTTTACCAAGCGACATCTGACCTTTTTCGAGATGATGGGCAATTTCTCGTTTGGCGATTACTTCAAAAAAGATGCAATCGAGTGGGCATGGGAGTTTCTAACCCAAAACATGCAACTCCCGACAGAAAAGCTTCATGCAGCAGTTTTTGAGACTGATGATGAATCATATGAGATTTGGCAAAACATTATTGGGCTCCCTAAAGAGAAAATTCACCGGCTTGGAAAAGAGGAAAATTTTTGGCAAATGGGCGACATTGGCCCATGCGGCCCGTGCACCGAAATTTTTATTGATCGGGGCCCTGATTTTGGATGCAAAGAGCAGTGCAGCCCCGCATGCGAATGTGATCGCCTTCTTGAAATATGGAATTTGGTCTTCATGGAATTTGATCAACAATCAGACGGAACGTTAAAACCCCTCAAGCACAAAGGCGTTGATACGGGCATGGGGCTCGAACGGTTGTGCGCCGTTGTACAAAACAAAGATTCTGTTTTTGAAACTGATTTATTTACGCCAATTATTCAAAAAACTGAAGCGCTCACTGGACTTACGTATGAAAATCAGTCAGATGAACTGAAAGCAGCATTTCGAGTGCTTGCTGATCACATTCGATCATCTACCATGATTATCAGCGATGGTGGCTCCCCATCCAATGAAGGCCGTGGATATGTATTGCGCAAAATTATTCGCCGGGGCGCACTCTTTGCTCAAAAGCTCACGAGCCAAAACATTTTCCCTCAACTCGCACTCGTTGTTATTGATGAATTTAAGGATATCTATCCAGAACTTAAAGCAAACAAACAACTTATTGTGCAAATATTAACGAGCGAGATCGAAAAATTCTCTGCAAACCTTATTCGAGGGCAACAAATTTTTGATACGTATCTACAAGAAAGTAAAAAGGCAAAAAAAATAACCGGCAAACAAGCATTTAAATTATATGATACGTTCGGCTTTCCGATAGAACTCGTGTATGCTCGAGCACGTGAACGAGGATATACGGTTGATACAAAAGGATTTGAAATGGAAATGGAAAAACAACAAGCACAATCTGGTAAAAAAACAACCGATCCGCTTGATCATGTAGAACTTAATGACACAATCACCACAGAATTTACCGGATACCAGGAGCTTGAGACACCTTCCAAAATTGTGGCACTGATTCAAGATCTCACACCAGTCGACTCAGTATCGGCAGAGAGCACCTGCTGGGTGCTAACCAAAGAAGCGCCATTTTTTATTGTTGGCGGAGGACAAGTTCCCGATCAAGGATGGCTCGTCATCAAAGATAAAAAAGTGCCAATCAAAGAACTGAGATATATAAATGGCAGAATTGGCGCGCAAATCAAAACACCGTCTGCATTGAAAGTCGGTGATACCATCACCAGCATTGTTGATAAAGAATGGCGCACAAACGCCATGAAAAATCACACGGCAACGCACTTGTTGCAAGCTGCGCTTATTCAACTGTTTGGCAAGCAAATCAAGCAGTCTGGATCGTTGGTACATCCAGATTATCTACGATTTGATTTCGCCTACCACAAAAATCTCAGCGTAGAGGATATCAAAAAGGTTGAAGATTTGGTCAATGCAAAAATAAGGGAAAATATTCCCGTATCGATTGAGACAGCTAGTTTTAAAGAAGCAATCGATCGAGGGGTGCTCGCGTTTTTCGGTGAAAAATATAATCCCGAACAAGTACGTATCGTAAATATCCCAGAATTTTCCATGGAGCTTTGCGGGGGCACGCATGTTGCTCGTACGGGTGATATCGGCACGTTTAAAATAACTGACATTTCATCGATCTCCGCAGGCCATCGGAGAATTATTGCGCTCACTGGCCCAAAAGCAATTAAACTGTTTCAAGAAAACTTCACCATCACCAAAAAGCTCGGCCTTCACTTTAACATCAAGCGGGAAGATCTTCTTGAGCAAGTAGAAAAACAAACACAAACCAACAAAGACCTGCAAAAGCAACTTAAAAAACTCAAGCAACAAGTCTGGCACGCAAACCTTGCACAATGGAAGAACGAAACAACTGAGATCAACGGCATTCCATTTCTCTTTCTTTCTTTTTCCGATATTGGCCACGACGAACTTCGCGACATTGCGCAACTGCTACAAGATCAGCAAGCTGGCATGTATATGCTCGTCAGCTCGCACGACGGCCGCTCGAGTTTTCTGGTTAACCTCCATGATCAATTTGCAAACAAGCTTAATCTGAAAAAATTTGGCTCCTGGCTCAAAGATGACTTGGGCTTGCAGGGTGGTGGCTCAAAAGGAACCATTCAAGGCGGTGGGGGCAAATTTGATCCAAAAATTAAGGAGCTTGTTATTAAGTGGCTAAAAAATAATTAGTCAACATGCTTGATTAGTTGATCGCGAACAACAAACAAAAGAAGACACGGCAAAACAACTGCAAATCCCAATCCCTGATCGTCATACCTGACAGACCAAACCCAAGAGATAATAGTTGCGGCAAAAAGCAAAAATGACGAATACTGGATTGCCTTATTGCTCTTGTTTTTTACGCCAATAAAACCTGCTTTAGTAAACAAAATGGAAAGAACTCCAACTAATGCAATACAACCAAAAAATGGTCCGCCTCTTGTCTCGCTATACCATTGCAAAATTTCTTCAACGTTAAACAAAAAGCCGCATGCGCCGACAAGAAAAAAAAGGTTCACACCAAGCATAAGGCGATCAAGCATAACACGCTTATTAACCAAAATAGCAAACATTGCTAGCGAACAAAGACCGGCTAAAACAAAGGCGCCATACCAGGCTTGATTCGTCATGCCATATGAACGTGCATACACCATAAATACGGTTAATGGAAAGAACCGTAGATAATGCAACCATTGCTTGGGATTGCGGTATAACTTAATACCAAGAAATGCAATAAGCGCAACTCTTATTATTAAAAACAAATCCATTACAACTCCCTTTCTTTTATGTTTTACTCAAACAATTTCTCAATCATCACCACAGCCTTATCAACAGCAAGTGCAACATCGGCAGGATCTTGGCTAAACTTATGTAGTACATAATCAGGAACATCTTCTTTATTCTCAGGTCGATCTACGCCAAAACGTAACCGCAAAAAATCTGGGCCTGCCACGCTGATCAAAGATCGCAAACCATTGTGCCCACGATGGCTTCCGCCTTGTTTGAAAACAATGGCACCAAATGGTTTTTCAAGCTCATCGTGCACGACTAAAATATTTTCTGCCTTAATCCCCTTTTTTTGCAATGCAGGAATTACCTTGCCCGATTCATTCATGTACGTTTGCGGCTTAACAAGCATTATTTTTTTGTCACCAATCATAATCTCGCAATATTCCATATCCCCTTTATACTGCCAGTTTCCATGGTATTTATCCGCCAAGGCATCAACTATCATAAAACCACTGTTGTGGCGCGTAAAATTAAAACGGGGGCCTGGATTGCCAAGGCCCATAATTACTGTAATAACTGCATCAGGAGTCAGTTGCACATGCTATCCTACAATTTTTCGCAATTTGTCAACAATCACATCGCTTACATCAAACTGCTTAATCTTTTGTTCTGCTTTCGCTTCAGGGGTTAATGGTAACGTATTACCAACAAACACGGTATCAAAGCAACTATCTGCAATCCGCTCAACCGCATTGCCCGCAAGTACCGGATGAACAAAATAACCATATATGGTTTTATAACCACTATCAGGAAGCGCATTACAAACATTGAGCGCTGTACCACCCGTTGCAATAATATCATCGATAATAATACCAATACTGCCTTCACACACCCCCACAATGCCCGTCACTCGCGTTTGATCTACAGCAAATCGTTCTTTGGAAAAGGTAAGGGTGCCCATGCCCACTTGTTTTGCAATCGCTTCAACATACGCAGCCGCACCTTGATCGGGCGCTACAAGACAGACAGAATCCAATATCATACGTTGTTCTTTAATGTGTTTGGCAATAATTTTATCTACCGACAAGTTATGCACTGGTATAGAAAAAAGATCAACGAGTTTTTCGTCATGCAACTCAACCGCAACGAGCTCATCAATGCCAGCTTCTTGCAACATCTTGGCAATCACTTGCGCAGAACCAGGCTTGCCAGAGATATCACTGCATTCTTGACGGGAATAACCGAAGTACGGCATCACGGCAACAACCTTTTTTGCGCCTGCATTTTTTAGTTCATGAGCACAAAACGCTACGCCAAGCACCATCTCGTTAACCGGACGGCCAGTTGATTGGATAATGACTACCGTTTTACCCGCATACTGTTCGTGATTATCAAGTTTTATATTAACTTCTCCATCAGCAAACTGCCGAAATTTCGGTACATACAACTGTTTATCTAATTTTTCAGCAATGCAAGTTGCAAGATCAGTCTTGCGCAACGCCATCAATTCATAATTCATATTTCCCTCTGATGCGGCGAAAAAAAATAAACCAATAGTAGTTGCAAGTATTCGATGAACCATATCGAAAGTCCTCTTGTTGTAATAAAAATAATATGTTTTTGTTTCGCACAGCTTATCGATTTAGTAATCAAAAATCAAACAAAAAGGCTAAATCTTTTCACATAAAAAATCGGCTGACCTGCAGCAGATCAGCCGTCTATACATTCTGTTTAGTGGTACCTATACTGCTACGCCGCTGCTGCAACCCTTGGTTTATCGTCTTTATTTGCGGCAACTGCAATTGATTTTTTATTCACATAACTGATTGTTTCTGTCGTAATATCACCCTTATTATCGTCTTTGGTGTACATTACGCGGCCGGTCGTTTTATCGATCACCGCATCAACATCATTATTCTTAGCTGCAGCAACTATCCCCTCTTCAATTTTCACCGCAAGCTCTTCAGTCTTTTGCTGCATAACTACTTTAATTTCTTCTTCCTTTTCACGTACTACTTCTTCAAGATTTCGCTTTTCCTTAGCAAGCTCACGCTCTTGTTTTGCAATCACGTCAGGCTTGAGCATGGATACTTTGCTCTTTAAATCATTTTCCTTTTGCGCTAATTTTTGTGCTTCTTGTTGGATTTCTTTTGAAAATTTGTCACGCATTGCATCAAGTTCTCTACCAACAACCTCTCCATCTTTGCACTCACGCATTGCTTTGAATGAATCAACAAACGCTATTTGCATGTCTTTACAAGTAGCAACCGAACCAGTAAATATGCCACAACTGAGCAGTGATAGAGTGAGATATTTTTTCATGAAAATCCTTCTCATTTGAAAAATAACAATACTGCAACAGTTTTTTACTGTACTCGCTTTGGCAATTTAGTCAAATTCGATCAAAAAGAGAGGCCGCCTTTTCAGCAGCCTCTCTGCAAACTTCATGCGTGTTTGAATACTCTAAAGGTGATCATCTAATATCTGAACTACTTCGTAAAGAGCTCATCTCCACGCTCCACTACATAAACCTTGTTACTCCTACAACTCATGCCCAAAATTTTTGGAGGATGAAAGGTGTCGCTCTTTTTCCCTTTCGCGCTTACTTTCACCTTCTTCGTACAGCACTTTTTAACATTTATATTTGCGACACTGCGTGACAATAATTTATTAATCGTAACATCTTTGCACAATACTAATGCAACCTTAACTTTTATGGGAACAGACGTGTTGTTATACACCCTAACTCTGTATGCAGCTACGTTTGCTGTTACAGACAATGCTAACAAGAAAAACATATACTTCTTCATACAAAAACTCCTCTACATAAAACGCTTATACAATAATTACTCTTCTCTTTTACGTCACACCACAGCCAAGCCGTCCGCTTTCTCCAGGCAACACTTCTTGCTCTCACTCTTCACCTGAAACTGACAACCTTTCCAGCTCTGACCCCCTCCGGAAAATGCTTAACCTTCTTCACGCGAAGCTTAATTTCAGAAGCTCCTTCGGAAAGCCCCTTCCCTTGAAAAATTAGATATTTTCCTTGCATCGGACTTTCAAACCTTTGGATAGAGGTTTCACCCGAACTCAAGATTGCTTTACATGAAACGACAAGATTTGGCTGTGTGCCAACCTTTTTCTTAAAATCATGCAACTCTTTTTTAGTAACCTTATAATCAATACTTTTGACTTTCTTGGGCGCCAACTTAAAAGAATACCTAATCTTATCTTTAGGCCCCATTAATACTACATTCGCCGTTTCCTTTGTGCCATTGCCTATATGTACATTCATTGTAACTTTTTCTGCCTTTCTAGCCATTTCCTCTACCACTACTCTCATAGCACGCGCATACGGAAGCGACTTAACTCGCTCTATGGTCAACGTAGAATCCGGATTTTGGTATATTATAAATTTATTGCTCTTGCAGCTAATTCTGTAGCCTGAATATGAAGGATAAAATTTAGTTTTTTCTTTTGGAAGTCTACCACCTGTTAACCTTGCCGTGCAGTGCCCTACACAGCACAAACTAACACCCACTTTCTTGATCGTCCCTGGATCTACTCTAAATTTATCGTCCGAGCAAAAAATATCCTTATAGTGAAGCTCAACTTCTGCCGGATATTTTGCGGTGTTATACACTTCAACTGAGTAACCAAATAGGCCTGTGCTTGTTGCCAAGAACAACCATGACAAGAAAAATATATACTTCTTCATACCGAAACTCCTTTGTGTAAAATATCACACAACTAACATTTTCCTATTTTATTTCTTCTTCTTTTCATTGTTTTCCTTGCATCCTCCTTATCCTCTCCGCCTCTTCTTCAAAAAATCGTCGAGCGATACTGCCAGAAGGAAGGGATTTAGTTGGCTCCGGAGTCAACGTGCCATCCGGATTGAAGTACACCCAAATCTTATGACTTTTACAATCTGAACCGGTCGTACGAAAATTGTACCACTTATTTCCCTTAGGCCTCTTTCCTTTTTTCCCGCCCCCAGCTATCCACTTTGTCCACGCTTCCGCCTTTTTCCCCCCTGTAGGACGCACCGATCCAGAAATCGCACAACACTTGCTGACACTTATAGTGTGTATAGTATCTGGACTCACATTAAATTGATCTTGCGAGCAATATCCCTCCCCCGCATAGTAAACCAAAACTTTTATTGGATATTTTTTGCTGGAGTTATACACCGAAAACTTATACGCACTCGCCTGCGTTGCCACAAGCGCTAACAACAAGAAAAACATATACTTCTTCATATCCACACTCCCTTGTATATAAAAATTACTTCTCTTACCTCTTTCCTCCACTTCACCGTAGCAAATAGACACAGCAAAAATCAATGGTTTACTTGTTTTTTGAATAAACTTCACCTGCCTCTATGTACGCCAATAACGATTGGCGAGCCATTTACGCACCTCCTCAAGCACGATAATCGGCGCAGAAACGGCCACAATTAAGGCCCAATCGCCCAAAGTCAATGGAACCGTTTTGAAGATAAATTGCATGAATGGCACATAGCAAAGCGCAAGCTGTAGAGAAAACACTAGTACCGTTGCAGCAATGAGCCATTTATTGGAGAAAAAGCCTATCTGGAAGAGCGATTTACCCTCTGAGCGGCAATTCCAAGCATTAAACCACTGGAACATAGCCATAGTAATAAGCGTCATCGTGCGGGCATAGGGGAGCGATGCAGGAGTTCCGTCGTAGGCACCAATAAAGACAATTAAAGAGGCAATGCCCATCGGAACAGCGATAAACATCATTTTGAACAACAAAGACGCATCAACCAGCCGTAGCTTCTTCTTTAACCATGTTGCACTCAGCAAATCCGGCTCTTGAGGCTCCATGGAAAGTCCCACATCTAAAAACCCATCCGTAACAAAATTGAGCCACAAAATTTGTGCCGCCGTAAGCGGAAGCGGCAAATTGGTAAAAAGCGCAAAAAGAACAATGAGAATTTCTCCCATATTCGTAGCAAAAAAGTAAAGCACCACGCGCCTTAAGGTGTAAAAAATATGGCGCCCCTGCTCAATAGCACAAATAATATTTACAAATGAGTCATCGAGAAGCACCAGATCTGATGCTTGTTTGGTTACCTCCGTCCCAATTCCTCCCATCGCAATACCAAGATCAGCGGCAAGAATAGATGGAACATCATTCACACCATCTCCCGTCATGGCCACAAGTTTGTGTTCCTGGTGAAAGAGATCAATAATTCTCACTTTATCATGAGGCGATACGCGGGCAAACACGGTCAGGTTTGGCAATCGATTGAAAAGCTCTTTGTCATCTATTTTGCGCAATGTTTCACCATCAATAACCTCATCGCCCTCTCGATAAATCCCAACTTGCTTGGCCACATGAAGCGCTGTTTCTTTGTGATCTCCCGTCGCCATGATCACCTGCAACCCAACCTCACGCGCCTTCTCAATAATCTCGCGCACTTCAGGCCTGATCGAATCTTGGATACCAAAAATACCAAGAATCGTAAGATCTTGTTCAATAATTGCCTGAAACTGCCGCAACCTTTTTGCTTCTGAGGCATGCGTTGCCACATCAGACAAAACATACTCCCGCACACCAACGGCCACAGTACGCAGACCTTTGGCAAGAAACGCACTCAATTGCTCTTCGTATGATGAGGGAACTTGTTTTGCTTTTGCAAACAACAACTCTGGTGCACCAATAACAAACGCAATACCTGCATTATCATGCGTAAAAAATCCTGCATGATACTTCAGCTCTGAATCAAAGGGAATCTCATATTGGAGTTTGTACGACTGAAGCAACGTTTTTTTATCAAATCCCAATTTTTGCGCAAAGACATATAAGGCTACCTCTGTTGGATCACCTTTTATATCAAACAAATTAAGTTTTTTGTTGTAAGAAATTTCTGTGGAATCAAGCAATGCCGCAGCAATACCCATTTGTGCGAGCATCGGATGCTCTGGAGTTGTTACTTTTTTGTCATTTTCATAAACAGCGCCGTCAGTAAAATATCCCTGTCCAGTTACGGTATAGAGATCACCATTAGCAAATACAGAGGTCACCATCATCTCATTACGCGTTAATGTTCCTGTTTTATCAATCACAATCACATCAGTTCGCCCAAGCGCCTCTACTGCCTGTAAGTTCTTAATCAAAACATTCTTTCGAGCCATGCGATATGCACCTGTCACCAACACCAAGGTCAGCACCACCGGTAGCCCTTCGGGAATAACACAAATAAAAAGCGCCGTAAGCATAATAAGCAACTCTTTCAATGGCCGCCCAGCAAACAAACCAATAATCAACAAAACAAAGCAAATAACTAAAATAAAAAGCAAAATAAAATAAGACAATCTTGTCAGTTCTCGTTTTAACGGAATATCCGTATCGATTTCTTCTATCGTTTTGTGAAGTTTGCCAACCTCGGTATCTTGCCCTGTTGCAACAACAATCGCTCTGCCTGATCCAGAGAGCACATAGGTTCCCTGGAAAACCATATTCGTTCGATCTGCCACAGTAACATCAGACACTATCGGCACAACCTCCTTATAAACCGACCTTGATTCGCCCGTCAAAATCGATTCATCTACTTGCAAACGCTGCACTTCCATAACACGGGCGTCAGCAGGCACGCGCTCACCCTCCTTGAGAATAATAATGTCTCCAACAACCAAATCCTTATCGTCAATAATGTGATGCTTGCCGCCACGCACAACAACCGACTTGGTCTGAATAAAGCGCCGCAAACTTGCAACAATATTACTTGTTCTGCCCTCCTGAACAGTCCCTATAATTGCGTTAAATAACAATATCCCGCCAATAATAAACGCATCAAGTTTTTGCGGGCCAACGAAAAAAATGATCACAGCGGCGATAAGCAAAACATAGATAAGCGGACTTTGAAACTGACTTATAAATATAGAGAGCCATGTATCTCGATGCCCCTCGGGCAATTGGTTTGGACCATATCGTTTTAAGCGAGCAAGTGCCTCTTGTTCACTCAACCCCGTTTTACTATTCGTGCCCAACAATTTTTCAATATCAGTAATCGATTTACGATATGCATCCATACTTACATCATCCTTTCACGCTGTGTACAATTTGTGATCAAGCATAGTATAATGATACAAATAAACGCAATCTCCCGCTATCTATAAATAATTGGTTATTTTTGCCTGCATAAAAAAAGCGACTGCTCAAATGCAGCCGCTCATTAAAAAAATTGCATTTCACTTTTCGTTATTCATCATCAAGAAAAACTAAGTTTTTAACATTAATTTTACTAATATCTTCACCTTCTTCAAACGCTTTTTTCAATCTCGAAAACGGCTTTTTCAACGCGTTGTAGGCATCCCGCACGCACGCAGCAATAGCATGTGGTTTTTTAAATTCTACTATAGCTGTATGCCCCTTGTTAACGCGCGGAATCACATGCTCATGAAAATGGGGCATACCCGAACCCACCCGCTCATCACCATGGACATTCATACTAATCACTTTGGATTTGAAAATCTCTCCCACCAGTACTACTGACATAGCTTTAACGTCGATAAATTCAAGGCGTTGTTGTGCAGTCAGCTCTGTTAATTGCGTAACATGTTTTTTTGGCATGATAAAAAAATGCCCTCCTTGGTGAGGCATTTGATTGAGAAATATAGTAGTACCATGCTTAAAAATCTCAACCACGGTACATTGATCATCCTGATTATCTAAATTCACTAGGCCCATCTTGTAGCAAAAGGCACACGTAACTCCCTCTGGAAGCTTTGTATGTGATTTACATCCAAGCGCATAAAAGTTGAAATCACACCAACAAAATTCCAATCCATCATCAAAATCATTTCTCTCCGCATATGAAATCAATGGAAAATCTGAGCAATCTGTTAACTCATCATCTGATCTAGCTTTACTCACCATAACTGCATCCTCAACATCCCAAACAGTGGACCAATCATCCATAGCCAACGAAAAAACCGATAGCGACAAAAAAATCACAAATACGATTCGTTTCATCATAATCTCCCAACGGAAACAAAATTTTAATCTTGCAACTAAACTTACTATGAAGTGATCGGCAAAGACAATCGCAGACTTTCTACTAATTGGCTTTTATACATAAAAAA
>SDBU01006803.1_pt1 | contig 13368 bp, 16 predicted proteins | sample 2277071 | NCBI WGS metagenome assembly SDBU01 (sample SAMN10397929, study PRJNA504765) | marine sediment metagenome | isolation source: marine sediment core GS08_GC12, 126 cmbsf | place: Arctic Ocean: Gakkel Ridge, Loki's castle | collected 2008 | reverse complement strand
CTGTTTTTGTAAGTGAGTTGAAACCGTTTTTAGATGCCGTAGCGGGGCAAATGGAGCTTTATGTCCCGAAAGAGACCGGCGGACACTATGTATATCGCAAGTACGACCCTTCTGCTGCCGAACCGGTGGTATTGAACAATATACGCACCTGTGCAACGGTAAAAGAGTTCTTGTTTCCGATGTGTGAGCTTGCTGCGGTTTTCCCGGCCCCGGCTGAGCCATTGCAGGTAAAACCTTTCGCCGTCTTTGGCCTTAAGGATTGTGATTTGCGCTCCATCGAAATTCTTGATAAGGTCTTTCAAGAAGAAGAATTCAAGGACCCGCTTTATATCGAGCGCCGCAGGAATATGTTTATAATCTCATCTGACTGCTCAGAGCCTGCCAAGAACTGCTTCTGCAATATGTTTGACGGCCGGCCCTTTGCCGAGAAAGGGTTTGATTTGAACGTCTCTAAAGTAAGAGACGGCTTCATTATCGAGGCCGGCTCGCAAAAAGGTGAGGATTTTATAGAAGAACACCCCAGACTTTTCAACGAGGTCCCACAGAACCTCCTGAGTGAGCGTGACAGCAACAGAGCACAGACACAAAAACAGCTTGAGCAAAACAACGCTGAGTTTAAGTTTGACAGGCCTATTAGGGAAATCGTCGAAAACAGCCAGGACTCGGAAGCATTTGACCTCGAAGCCAAAAGCTGTGTGGAATGTCAGGCCTGTACGCGGATTTGTCCTACGTGCCACTGTTTTTATCTTTATGACACCAAGCAGCAGGATTACTTTACCAAGATGAAGATGTGGGATAGTTGCATGAGGCAGGCATACGCTGAGGTCGCTGGGGGTGAAAATCCCCGTCAGATACTCGGCGATAGACTCAAGCATCGCCTTATGCACAAATTTGTTTATTTCCTTGATAGATACGGCATCGAGATGTGTGTTGGGTGCGGCCGATGTATAGAGACCTGTGCCGGCGCGATAGACACCCGGACCCTGTTGAAAAAGTTGAACGAAGAACTCAAAAGCAAGAAAGAAGCGAAAACCGGAAAATGACGGAAAATCCCTACCAACCTATAAACGGCGAAATCGCTGACATTATAGACGAATCGCCGACGATTAAGACCTTTGTTGTCGTCCTGGAGAAACCTTTCGGGTTTGAAACAGGTCAGTTTGTCGAGCTGACTTTGCCCGGCGAAGGTGAGGCGCCGTTTACGCCTTCGTCATCACCGACGCAGACGGATAAGATGGATATTACGATTATGAAGGCAGGGCGCGTAACCAGTTTGCTGCACGAGTGTAAAACCGGGCAAAAAATCGGTATTCGCGGGCCATACGGCAACGGCTATCCGATTGATGATTTCGCCAGCAAAGAGGTCTACATCGTCGGTGGCGGCGTGGGTTTGGCACCCATCAGGTCCTTGTTTCTGACTCTGGTTGACAGGATAAAGGACTTCAAATCCGTAACCTGCCGATTCGGTGTCAAAACGCCTGATGATTTCATTTTTAAAAACACACTTTTCGACTCCTGGCAGAAAATCGACGGTGTAAATATGAAACTAACCGTTGATAATGCGAACGGCAACTGGAAGGGCAACGTGGGTGTGGTGACCACGATTCTATCGACTGATGACGTGGATATCAAAAACTCTGTGGCGGTGGTATGCGGCCCGCCGATTATGATGAAGTTTACCACCCTTAAACTGCTGGAGTTTGGCTTTAAGCCAAAGGATATTTATCTTTCGATGGAAAAGAATATGAGCTGTGGAATAGGTAAGTGCGGCCATTGTATGATTGGTAAATACTACGTCTGCAAAGATGGGCCGGTCTTTACCTATGAGCAGATAAAGCAATACCCGAATATCTGGGACTAAAGTGTACGAGTAGCAGAAAAAATGGCTGCAAAGTTAATAATCGATTTGGCAAAGTGCAGACTGCAGGATGAATCTGGGGCGCAATGTTCGTACAAGCATCATCCTCAAAACAAAGGCGTTGATTCGCTGCTGGAAATGATTCGCTTCGCCTTGATTTGCCGCAAATGTGAAGCGGCGCCGTGTATCAATGCCTGTCCAACCGGCGCGCTGGAAAAAGTCTCGACCGAGAACAATGACGCAGGCATTCTTAAACGTGCAACTATGCTTTGCACCGGCTGCGGAACCTGCGCCATAGCCTGTCCATTTGGAACCGTATATACCGACCTTATCCCATTCCCAAGCAGCGTTTGTGACGTCTGCAGAGACAGGCTCAAAGAGGGCGAAAAACCGTTATGCGTCAATACCTGCAAGGACGGCAGCATAGATTACCGTGAGGTTGACGTAGACAAAGAGGGCGATTTGACAGAAGTCTTCGAAGATATTGTTGTTAAAGTTACCGGCGGTAGTCTGTGGGAGCCATTTTTAAGAGAACAGGAAAAGGCCAAGAAATGACAATAACGTTACAGCATTTATTCTGGATTATCATTTTTCCAGGCTTTTTGTTCACGGTTGCCGTGGGTTTGGTTGCATCGTGGGTAGTCCGCAAGGTCAGCGCCCTCGTTCAATGGCGCGTCGGCCCACCGTTACTGCAGCCTTTGTATGACGTTGTGAAACTGCTGGGCAAGGAGACCCTCGTGCCGCAGGATGCACAGCAGGTGGTATTCAAGGCAGCGCCGCTTGTCGCTCTGGCGGGGACGCTGCTGCTTTCGACGATGCTCTGGCGGACAGCGCTCAGTCAGTCAGCCTTTGTCGGTGACATCATCGTAGCGATTTATCTGATGATTCTGCCGTCCTTGGCGCTGATTTTTGGCAGCAGTGCAAGTGCAAGTCCTCACGCAGCGGTCGGTACAGCTCGCGAAATGAAGCTGGTGATGAGCTACGAGTTGCCTCTTGTGCTGGCTTTTATCGTGGTGATTATCAAAACAGCGGCATTGGTTGAGCCCGGCCGGCAGCTCGATTTGGCGGCAATTGCTCAGCATACACCGGCCCTTAGCATATCCGGGATGTTGGCATTCCTGGTAGCTCTGCTGTGTATGCAGGCAAAACTCGGGTTTGTACCGTTCGATATAGCCGAGGCCGAGACCGAACTTGGCAGCGGTGTCCTGATGGAATATTCCGGAGCGTTACTTGCTATTTGGAAACTTACCCAGGCAATGCTGCTGGTGGCACTGCCGATGTTTCTGGTAATGGTCTTTCTCGGAGGCTTCGCCACATCGGGCTGGCCGCTGGTTTGGGGCATCGGCAAGTACATGCTGATTCTGGTCTTGATGATTGTGATAAAGAACACCAACCCCCGTGTGCGAATCGACCAGGCAATGAAGTTCTTCTGGTTTTACTGCGGCATCGCTTTAGTCATTGCTGTTATATTGGCAACAATAGGTAATTATACAGGCATCGCCTGGCTGTAAGCGCAATACGAGATACGATATGAGCTGGAAAATATGGTCATTAAAGAAATCGCCGTGGGTGTTTCACGTTAACACCGGTGCATGCAATAACTGTGATATTGAAATCGTTGATTTGCTGACACCGAAATTTGATGTCGAGAGGTTTGGTATCAAATTGGTGGGTTCGCCCCGGCACGCCGATGCTCTTTTGGTAACCGGCGTGGTAACACAGCAGGCGGCCCCGCGACTGCGGGAAGTGTATCGTCAGACCTCAAAGCCCTGCGTTGTCTTCTGCATAGGCGCCTGCGCTTGTGACACGGGAATATTCAATACGGGCTATCACGTGGTAGGACCCGTAGACAAGATAATCAAAGAGGTTGACCCGAACGCCATTATCGCCTATGTGCCAGGCTGCCCGCCGAAGCCTGAGGCAATGATATCCGGCATCGTAAAAGCACTTTCGGCTTTATAACGGAACAGAACATGAACCAACAACAGCTAAATACCAGGTTAGAAGAAATAAAGGACAAGGTCATAACGATTGAGTCCGCCGCAGGCGGAGTTGACAACAGGATATACCTGCCGTGCGAGGCTGAGAATAGTTACGCTGTGAACAAGTTCCTGTTTGAAGAGGTGCCTTTAAGGTTTGTGATTGCCACAGGTATCGATGCCGAAGACTGTTTTGAGATTCTATACCATTTTTCGTATGACCAAACAGGCTGTGTGGTTACAGTAAAAGCCTTCATCCGCGACCGCGAGAATCCGGCGATTGAGTCTATAACACCATTTTTGCCGGCCGCAGAGTGGATAGAAAGAGAGATACACGACATATTGGGAATCGATTTCAAAAATCATCCTAATCTGAGACGCCTGATTTTGGCCGATGATTGGCCGGAGGGTGTTTATCCATTGAGGAAAAAGGCAGAGCCCCGAACGTAAGTGAGGGGTAAAAAAGAGTGAAAGAAATGAAAGATACTGGCAAAAAACCGGTTATTGCAGTTGGGCCGTTTCACCCGCTGCAGGAAGAGATGGAGTTCTTCCAGCTTACTGTCGATGGTGAAATCGTAACCGATATAGATGTGCGAATATCTTACAACCACCGCGGCATAGAAAAAATCAGTGAATCGCTCCAGTTCGACCAGATACCATTTTTGGTTTCGCGTATATGCGGAATTTGCTCAGCTTCACATCCTTTGGCCTATGTCAATGCGGTCGAGGAGCTCGCCGGTGTAACACCGCCGGACCGCGCGCAGTATGTGCGAGTGATTATTGCCGAGTTTGAGCGCATCCACAGCCATATGCTCTGGGTAGGCCTGGCAGGGCACTTTATCGGCTATGATACCGTCTTTATGTGGGCCTGGAAATACCGTGAGCCGGTGCTTGATTTGCTCGAGGAAATCACCGGAAACAGAAATAATTACGGAAATGTCAGAGTTGGCGGCTGCCGTGAAGATATTCCTGATGAACTCAAGCCGAAGATATTGAAAGAGCTGGACTTAATCGAAAAGAAAATGGATATGCTCACCAAGGCTATCCTTGATGACCCCATTCTGCACGCTCGGCTCAAAGGCGTAGGTATATTGAGCAAAGAAGACGCCATCAAATATGCCGTTACCGGCCCGACAGCCAGGGGCAGCGGTATTGCTATTGACGTAAGAGCCGACGACCCGTATGCCGCGTATGCTGATTTGGACTGGAATGTAATCAGCCAGCCCGAAGGTGACGTTTTTGCCAAGGCAGTTGTTCGCCTTCTCGAGACTTTTGAATCAATTAAGATAGTCAGGCAGGCCCTGAAAAAGCTCCCCGACGGCCCTATTGCCGTAGAGGTCAGAGAAATACCGCCGGGCGAGGCTGTCGGACGTGCTGAAGCTCCGAGAGGTGAAACGTTCCATTATGTTCGCAGTGACGGCGGCAACAGGCCTGTCCGTCACAAGGTCAGAGCGCCGAGCTATGTCAATGTCCCTTCGTTCAGGGCCTCGTGCATTGGTCAGCATATTGCTGATGTTACGATTACACTCGCAGCGGTCGACCCATGCTATAGCTGTACCGAAAGACTCGCCGTCGTAGACAGCCACAATAATATTGTTCACGATTACGATGCGCTGTTGAAATTGAGTCGTGAAAAAACGGCACAAATCAGGAAAGAGTTCGGCTCGCCGCCAATTAAGCTGGAGGATTTATAAGTTGGATAATGTTTTAGTAATCTCGGTCTTTTTGCCGCTGATTGCAGGTTTTGTCCTGCTGTTTCTGCCGAACAGGATAAGATTTCTGTCCAAGGTATTAACACTGGTTATTTCAGTTTTTGTCTTTGTAAAGTCCATCCAGATATTCAACCTTGGCCAGCTTGATTACGCCTGGTCTGTTCTTGCAATAGACCAGTTTAAGTTAGACCTGCTGCTAACGACCACCCCACTTAGCAGATTTATTCTGCTTTTCGCTATGGGGTTTGGTTTGTTGATAACCATATATTCACTAAACAAGTCCGGTTCAAACATATATTTTGGTTCGATTCTACTGACATTGGGCAGCTCTGCCGGTATACTGCTTTCGAACAATTTGTTATTTTTGCTGATATTCTGGGAAATTGTTACCGCCTCTTTGTACCTTTTGATAACAACCGGCGGAAGAAATTCCAATTTCGCCGCAACAAAAAGCTTCGCAATGATAGGAGCGTCCGATGCAGCTTTTCTGCTTGGAATATTGATGGTATGGACGCTTTCAGGAACACTTGTTATCTCTCAAATCAATCTGGCAACTGCTTCAGCTTTGCCGATTATAGCCTTTTTGCTGCTTTTGACCGCGGCGGTTACAAAGGCAGGGGCCTTACCATTGCACACGTGGCTGCCCACCAGTGGTGAATTTGCCCCGGCTTCTGTAATGGCGCTGCTGCCGGCTGCAATTGATAAGCTTTTGGGAATTTACCTGCTGGTAATAATCGTGAGGAAAATATTCATACTGCAGTCGGGCACTTTGAGTGTTATCTTGGCACTTATAGGTGCTGCGACCATCATTATTGCGGTGATGATTGCAATGGTCCAGCACAACCTGAAAAAACTCTTATCTTACCACGCTATCAGCCAGGTCGGTTATATGGTACTTGGCATAGCAACCGGGACACCGGTTGGAATTGCCGGCGGGGTGTTTCATATGCTGAACCACGCGATATATAAATGTTGCCTGTTCCTGTGCGGCGGGGCAGTTGAGCAACAGGCGGGAACCGCCGAACTTGACGAGCTGGGAGGCTTAGGCAAAAAAATGCCGTTGACTTTTCTGACATGTCTGATAGCGGCTCTGAGTATCTCCGGAATACCGCCTTTCAATGGTTTCGTTTCCAAATGGATGGTCTATCAGGGTGTAATCCAGATGCCGACGTTACAAACCGGAGCGGCCGCAAATCTCTGGCCGCTCTGGCTGGTCGCCGCAATGTTTGGAAGCGCTCTTACCCTCGCATCATTTGTGAAACTTATACATTCGTTATTCCTTTGTCGTTTACCTGAGAAATTAAGAGCTGTAAAAGAAGTTTCGGTCCTGCAGACGTTTCCGATGGTAGTGCTTGCAGCTTTGTGTGTGTTTTTCGGGGTCTTTTATCACGTACCGCTGAAGGTCTTTATCTTTCCTGCTTTGAACATAGAACCCGGTACAGCGATTTTCGGTACGTGGGAGTCCGGCCTTGCCACAATGCTGATAATAATCGGTATTATTCTTGGTTTGATTGTGTTAATTATTGGGCTGCTGGCAAGAAAGACCCGGACCGTACCGACCTGGTACTGTGGTGAAACACAGGATAACGAGCAAATGATAATACCTGGAACGCATTTTTACAAAACAGTTTCTTCAATGAATGGCTTAAAGCAGCTTTACACCGGCCAGGAAAAGGGCCACTTCGATTTGTACAATCAAGGCGGAAGGCTTGGCCTGGCTTTGACAGGTTTTCTACGATGGCTGCATTCGGGCATGCTGCCGATGTATTTGACCTGGGTGACTTTGGGATTATTGGTGATTCTGTTTATAGTTTGCAAAATTTGGTGAGGTAGAAATGGCCATATTTTATATTTTACTGTTTTTTATAATAATCGCAGCCATCATCGCTGTCGAGACCAATGACCTGCTAAGTTCAGTAATTTGTATCGGTGCTGTCGGATTCGGGGCTTCTCTTATGTTCCTGTTTTTGCGAGCACCTGATATCGCAATAACACAGATTGTCGTCGAAGTGTTAGGCTTGATTATTTTGATTCGCGCCACCATCTCCCGTGACCTGACTTTTATTAGCGGCGACAGGGAGTTTTTCGGTGTGGTCGTTTCGGTGGTCATTGTCTTTGTGATTTTCTTGGCTGGTATTAGAGTTTTTGAGACGCTGCCGGAGTTCGGTACCCCTGTCTTTACCGAGGCAACCCAGGCTGCTTCCCAGACATATATCAGTCAGGGGCTGGCCAAAACAGGCGCCGCGAATCTCGTGGCCTCGGTCATCCTTGATTTTCGCGCCTACGACACGCTCGGTGAGGCAACGGTGCTGTTTACCTCGATTATAGGTGCCACGGTCATACTGCGGCACAAGGCCAAAGAACAGCCGGAGGTTCTGAAAAAATGAAGGGTATGACAGTCATAGTAAAAACCATCAGCAGTTGGATTAAGGTGTTTATCTTCATGTTCGGCATCTATATCGTTATTACCGGCCATCTGACACCGGGCGGCGGTTTTGCCGGCGGCATTATTTTAGCTTCTTCGTATGTGCTACTTATGCTGGCTTTCGGCAGAGAATTTGTCGAAGAAAACCTGCCCTTAGCTGCTGCTTCAAGGCTCGATTGCCTCGGTGCCTTCCTTTTTGCCGTGATAGCGATTTTGGGAATGGTTCTTGGCGGCTCGTTCTTCGTCAATTTCCTCTACCAGAAGTATCTGCCAGGTGAGCCTCTAAACCTTATAAGTGCAGGCACTATACCGCTTTCAAATATCGCGATTGGTCTAAAGGTCAGCGCGTCGCTGTTTCTGGTGATTCTTACTCTTTCAATCTTCAGGCCGGATATATCAGCTGATAAAAAGGAGCAGAACTGATGCTTTACGCTCTATGCTTTTTATTGTTTATGATCGGGCTGTACTGTGCGGTCGTGAAAAAGAATATGGTCAAGATTGTCATCGGCATTATGATTATGGAGTATGCCGTCAATCTCTTCCTAATAATGTTAGGCTACCGTGTCGGCGGCGTAGCGCCAATAGTCACCAGAGACCAGCTCGGCTCGACGTTGGGACAGGTTCTACCGACTTTCATCAACACTTCTGTTGACCCCTTACCGCAGGCGCTTGTGCTTACTGCGATTGTGATTAGCTTGGGTTCACTAGCGCTTATGATTTCAATATGCATCAGAACTTACCAAAGATACGGCACCTTTGACATCACCGAGATCAGGAGGTTAAAAGGATGATTGGCAGCCGATTGCCTCTTTTTGTTGCTATTCCGCTGGTGACGGCGTTTGTACTCCCACTTTTCGGTAAGAAGGGCAAGTCTGCTGCAACGCTGCTGGCCAACCTGGCAACCACTGCACTGCTCGTGTTGTCCATTGGCACTATCGGCCAATCCGCCGTCTATGAAATAGGCAATTGGTCTATCCCGCTTGGAATCAACTTTGTCCTGGACGGCCTAAGCTCGCTTCTGCTCTTGGTTATTAGTGTGGTAAGTGCCGCGGCAATGCTCTTTAGCGTCAGATATATGGAGCAGTACACAGCTAAGGCCAAGTACCTCTGCCTGTTTATGCTTATGGTCGCTGGGATGAACGGCGTTGTGCTCTCCGGAGACATCTTCAACCTGTTTGTGTTTTTGGAGATAGCCTCACTTGCATCGTACGCACTGGTCGGTTTCGGATGCGAACATGAAGAGCTCGAGGCGGCCTTTAAGTATATGGTCCTGGGTACTATCGGTTCGATATTTGTCCTTTTTGGTGTTGCTCTTGTCTATGGCAACACCGGCACGCTTAATATGGCCTACATTTCAAAAGCAATCGCCGAGTCCGGCTTAAATGCAGGCCTTGGCTTTGCCCTGGCTTTGTTTATTGTTGGCTTCGGCTTAAAAGCCGCGCTCGTCCCGTTCCACGCCTGGCTGCCCGATGCGCATCCATCGGCCCCGGCTCCGATTTCCGCCATGCTTTCAGGCGTCCTCATAAAGAGCCTCGGAGTTTACGCCCTGGTCCGTGTGGTCTTTAACATCTTTGGCATCACCGCCTCGACGGGCTGGCTGTTATTAGTGCTCGGGCTTTTGAGTATGGTTGCGGGGGCATTTCTCGCTATGGGACAGTGGGACATAAAACGACTGATGGCTTATTCGAGTATCAGCCAGTTGGGCTACGTGGTTCTGGGTATCGGCCTTGGCGGTACTTTGATTGCAAAGGGCGACAATCCTGCCTGGGCTTCACTGGCTATTCTTGGCGGCCTGTTCCATCTTGTCAACCACGCTGTTTATAAGTCTCTGCTGTTTTTGACAAGCGGCTCGGTCCAAATGGCGACCGGAACAAGGCAGCTAAGAGAATTGGGCGGTCTTGCCGGGAAAATGCCTGTAACGCGGGCAACCTGCACTATCGCATCGGCCTCTATTGCTGGAATTCCACCTTTCAGCGGCTTCTGGAGCAAGCTGATTCTCATGGTCGCTGCAATCGGGGCTGGCTTTTACTGGGTCGCTGCAGTGATTGTCTTTGTAAGTCTGTGCACTTTGATTATGTATCTGAAGGTCCAAAGATACGCCTTTCTGGGTGAGCTGCCGGAAAATCTACAGCAAGTCAGAGAGAATAAAGGTTCTATGCTTATCGCAATGATATTCCTGGCCTGTTTATGCGTACTTATGGGCCTGCTCGTGATAGTCCCATCTTTAAGGGCCAACATACTTGACCCTGCCGTGAAGGTATTAATGGACGGTGTTTTGTATTCGGCTAATGTAATTGGGATGTAATAAAGGTGTAATGATATGAGACGACTGATTTATTTTATTTTGGCGTTGATTATCTGGGTGATAGGTGCCTGGCCTTTCGTCGATGGCAAAATTGACTTGCAACTAATGACGGCAGGGGTTGTAGCTGCTCTTATCGTTGCGCTGCTGTTCCACGAGATATTGCCTAAGGAGCACAAGGTATTTATCTCACCCGTGCGAATTTTCTGGTTTTTAGTTTATATGCCGGTATTTTTCTATTACGTAATGAAGGCAAATCTGGATGTTGTCTATCGCGCTTTGCACCCAAAAATGCCGATAAAGCCCGGAATTGTGAAAATTAAGACAACTCTGAAAACAGAATCCGGTATCACCGCTCTGGCGAACTCCATCACTCTTACGCCAGGCACATTAACCGTTGATTTGACAGATGATGGTGGGGACCCCGCCTCGCGGGAGACCTTCTTGTATGTCCATTGGATCAATGTAAAATCCGACGACGTCGAGCAGGCGACGAAACTTATCGCTCAAAGGTTTGAGTGGTTTTTGCGCAAAATTTTTGAATAAACCGAGGTGGCTATGATAACTCTGCTTTACACAGGCTTGTTTATATGTTGCTTTTTGTGCCTCTACCGCATAGGCCGCGGCCCAAGTGCGCCCGACAGAACCGTAGCTATTGATATTTTGGGTATCGTCATAGTGGGTTTCTGTGCCATCCTTGGCCTGGTTACCGGAAAAGACTTTTACCTGAACGTCGCTATAGCCTGGGCGCTGCTGAGCTTCATCGGTACCATAGCGCTGGCGAAGTTTTTGGAGGGCAGAAGTTTCGATGATTGATACTATAGGATACATACTGGCAACGATCGGAGTTTTGTTTAATATATTCGGCTGTATTGGTCTGGTTCGCTTTCCTGACGTTTACAACCGCCTGCAGGCCTCAACCAAATGCGTAACTCTTGGGACGATTCTGCTGCTCGTTGGGATTGCCCTAATTGACGGCTGGGGCCCGCTGGCCGCCAAAGCCATCATCTGCGCGGTCTTTATATTGATAACTTCACCGACCGCTGCCCACGCAATCGCCAAAGGCGCACACGCCGCCGGCGTAGAATTGTGGGAAAACAGTGTCGTCGACAAATATGCAGAAGAAAAAGGAAAGTAAACGCTGTAAAAGCAATCAATAATCAATAATCGATTATCAACGGGAGTTTAAAATTGCGTTGGCCGAAGTTAAGAGAATTGAAAGAAGCCGTCACCGCGGTCTTTTCGCCGCGATTCACTACTCGTTTCCCTGCTGAGCCTTGTGTAGTGCCGGAAAGGTACAGGGGTAAACCTGAATTCGACCTCGATACCTGCATCGGCTGTGGTGCCTGTGTAAATGTCTGTCCAACCAATGCGCTCACTCAAGCTGATGAGCCTGAAGCTAATCCGCCGGTAAGAAGAATCACCCAGCAGACCGATGCCTGCATTTTTTGCGGCAATTGCCAGGAGAATTGCACCACCGAAACCGGCATAAAGCTCTCGAACGAATGGGACCTGGCCAATATGGATAGATCCACAATGACCGAGACCCATGAATTTGAACTGCAGATGTGCGAAAAGTGTGGCGCAATAATAGGCACAAAAAAACACCTTATCTGGCTCTACGAAAAACTGGGGCCCCTGGCCTATACTAATCCTTCACTGTTACTTGCCAAAAGCGGCCAACTCATTGAAAAGCTCCCCCGTCTTCAGCAAGAGCCAAAGCCGCAGCGTCCCGCCCAACCGAACGATTTTATGAAAATCCTCTGTCCCAAGTGCAAGTGTGAACTTAACATCCGCCTGTAAAAACGCTATGGACGCCAGCGAATCACTTCTTACACAACTCAATAAACTTCGCGGCTCAGATACAATTATTGTCGGCATCGGAAACACATTAAAAGCCGATGACGCCGCAGGCTCGTTAGTTTGTAAAAAGCTGCACCAGGCAAAGAGCTCTGCTGAGCCAATCGATACTGGCACCGTCCCCGAAAATTACATCCAGCCCATTATTAAAAAAAGGCCTCGCAATCTCATTGTTATTGACGCCATCGACTTTGGCGGTTCGCCGGGGCAAATAAAAATTTTCAGGCCCGAGCAGCTAAGTTCACTTATTATCTCAACACATACACTTTCGCCCCGCGTATTTATTGATATGATTCGTGCCGAGCTGGATATTGATGTTTATTTTATAGGCATCCAGCCTGTACAGACCGCCCTCGGCCAACCCGTATCCGCTGAAGTTAGCAGGGCGGTCCAGCAGCTCTCAGATGCCCTGCTTAAAATCTTCCCCCCTGCAAAAAACGCCTGAAGTACCGCATTATCTTGAGCTTTGTGCCGGCCGGGCTTTGTGCGTTCTTTGGTACCTTCTCCTCCGCCGGCCGGTTGCTCCTTCCTCACAGGGCTCGGTTGCACTTTCATTCGAGGCCTGCTGGATCGCCTCCAAGGCGCTGGCCGCAAACAAATCCGCCCCAATCTCCTGCCAAAGACCCTTCGCTCGGTTGAAAAGTCCGCCCGATACCATTATACGCATAGTCGGCCAAGCATCGACATCCCTTATCGAGTCTATCAATTGACGAATTTGAGGCGCTTGTTTAGGAGTTGTGCCATATATTAACAGAACATCGGGGCTATTCTCGTTTACAAACGCCAGGATATCGTCGTTGCTCAGCCCGCCGCCGAGAAATCTCACTTCCCAGCCGTCACTTTCAAACAAATCAGCCAATATCTGAGCACCCAGCTCCTGCAATTCTTCCGGCGCACAGCAAATCACTATCTTCTTATTCTGGCTGGGCCTGTGAGGCAGCTTATTTTGAAGCTGGTCAATGATTGTCCGGTTAATCCGTGTAGCCATATGTTCCTGTGTGGGGGTGATTCGCTCTGCCCGCGCCAATTTCTCAATCTCAGCCATCATGGGCCAGATAATATCCAGGTAGACCGAGCTTGCCAGCGTCCCGCTCTGCAGGGCCTGCTCAATCACACCCCGACACGCCTGCCTTTGGCCTTGCAGCAATGCATCTAAATACCGCTCAAGTATGCCTTCTTTTACCATTGTCCTATATCCCAAAAAGGCTATTACTTTCTCCATACTTCCTATA
>SDBU01006802.1_pt1 | contig 13368 bp, 28 predicted proteins | sample 2277071 | NCBI WGS metagenome assembly SDBU01 (sample SAMN10397929, study PRJNA504765) | marine sediment metagenome | isolation source: marine sediment core GS08_GC12, 126 cmbsf | place: Arctic Ocean: Gakkel Ridge, Loki's castle | collected 2008 | reverse complement strand
GTCATCCCCGAACCCCGTGATGAAGCAGCATACGAAAAGTGGGTTCAAGGGTTCGACTTCCAGATAGTCAGCGACTTCCAGACTCTGGCCCGCATCATCATGGGGAGGGCCGTCAGGGGAGGACGCGAGGTGCCCTTCTCCACGTGGGACGCCTTTTGTAACGGGGATCTCAAGGCTTATGGTCTAGGCTACGCTCCGCGTGCGATCAACGCGATAAGAAATATTTTCGAGAACGATGAGATCATGGGCCCCATACGTGACCAATATGGCGTCCTGCTCCGGAGGTGGATATGATGGCAGGGGTACTTGACAAACTTGAAGAGCGCATCATGAAGCGGATGGATGAGCGCATGGGGCCTCTGAAGGGCGAAATGCAGAAAATGAACATCACCCTCGACAAGATTCTGAGCGTACTCAGGCAGATTGAGGAGAAGTCCTAATGCCCGCGAAAAAAGATGAATATGAAATTGTCTTCAATAAGCTGCTCGGCACCAACATCAAGTGGTCCAAGCTCAACCTTGAGGATCTCATCCAACTCGCGGTCCTCTTCGACAACCCTGAACTTTTCCTCAAGAAACTCGGTGTCGGTGAGGAACTCCACAAAGAGGAGGCGCGTAAGCGCCTCGCCGACGTCGCAATGGATTTCATCGACGGCTGGGAAGGCCCCGTTGCCAAAGCACTCAAAAAGCTGGTTGGGTCATGACCACCGAAACCTGCCCTGCTTCGCGCACCGTCGGAAAACCGTCAGCCGGTTCAATGCCTTCGGCGGACCTTCACCCCAACGTTAAACTCTCCATGGCTGAATAGCCGTGGCCCCATTGAAGGAACAGGGAGAGGGTTAGGCGGTACAGGGATGATTGACCCGAAACTTGAAAGGCGGTGATAATGTGCTATATGATCCTAAACGGGTTCCTCCGTATCAAGGGCCGCGCCAATGAGGATTCGTTCTGAGGCATCTTATCCGAGTGTTCGTTTCACTGATATTGCAGCGAAGCTGCCAGAGTAGATCCTCGGCTCTATCGCATATCCAGCCGGCAGATCGACGGTATTCACGTCCACAATCCTCGTTTTGCGTCTTGGTATCGCTTGAACCACGGTCGCCGGATCCCATTCGTAAACCCCGTTCATCTCATTCACTTTGCCCATCAGCGCGTCCACCTCACCTCGACCCAAGAATGTCACTCTGACCTTTCCGCCCTCTTCATTGATGAAGAGTATGGCCCAATGCGTAAACTGTGTGTCTCCAGAATAGAAATTAAACCTCGGCACAACATACGGTGTCACTCCACTCAGGAAAACCGGGCTGTATTTCACGAGGCGTTTCTGACTCATTTAATTATATTTTACTCAAAAGCAGTTTATAGGTTTAATGCTTGCTGCGAAGCAACCTTAACTTTAAATACTTATCCAGCCTTTTTATCGTCAGTGAATAAGTTGGCAATATTGGATGTACTCAAGCAAGGCGCCAGAGCCGAGGTCTCCCACATCGTTGACTTCGCCACAACCCCTGTCGGTCCCTTCTATACCATTGACCAAATGGTCGCCACCGGACGAAACACGGTTCGCAACGTCGGAACCGAGGTGGGCATAGCCTCTCCGTTCAAGGGGCAGATGAGGTATAGGGGTCAAGGGGTCCTAGGCAGGATCCGTGGCAGGCTCCCCGGCAGATTCAGAAGGTTCTGAGTCGGGAGGTCAACTCCCCTTGGCAAGCCTCATCTCGGCCGGTATTCAGGCCATTATTGAGTTCGACGAAGTAGACGTTCGAATGATCGACGATAACACCGTGGAATATAAAATTCTCACCACCGGTATGGTGCCTGAGGTCGTCGAACTCAAGACCATGATCTGGAGTTATCTTTCACCTCCGGTGAAGAAGCTTGAAATCACCGACATAAAGACCGTGGAACGAGGCTTGATCGCCAACCGTTATCTCGTTACCGTCCGTGGTGACATCAAAGCCCCGTCACTGTCCGGCGCCAAGGGCCCAATCCGTAGATGGAGGCGTAGGCTGGAACAGTTGATTCCAAAGGAGGAGTAACAATTGTTGGTCCCTCGGCCATTCCCTATTCTGACCAACGTTTTTCGCAGGATCAACAATCAAACATCACGCCTTGATCCGGTCATAGTGACGGCTTCCGTGGACAATATCAAGACCGATGTTGTCCTCACCGCCGATCTTCATCTCTATTTCATCGAACGCAGAACGGACCGTGGGATACCCTTCGCCCCGTTCAGCATCTACCTGAATGGCGTCGAGCTGACCTCAGGCAGATGTGACAATGAGGGCCATGCCGTCGAGCCTTTATCCCTCCCGAATCATCGGAACAAGATCGACGTTTACCACGGCAGGAGGCGTCTCACTTCGGCCTCAGACAGCCTAGAGATCATTTGGGACAACTTCAATGACAATCTACGGGACGACAAACTCTGGAACGAATTCAAGATAGCAAGCCAATATATTGGCAATTCTCGGGTGACGGAAACGAATAAGCGGATCGAAATCCTATGCGCCAACACCGGTTGGGGCGGGGGCGTAGTCACTAAGAATCCCGTCGACATCTCAGATTGCTCAATACAAGCGAAGCTTTATACCGATTATTATGCCATTTGCGCCCTGAGCATCCTACCAGCTTCTGAACCCTTCTTCAGCGTTCCATACAATCACGGCTATGACATCTTCGTGTGGGGAGCCGGCGTGAACAAGTTCATCATCGCCTCTGGCACAAAATATGTATTACAAAAGTCCGGTATGTTCGATAACCCCGATCCCATCCAAATTAAGTTGGAGGGTGACACCATACGTTTCTTCGAGGGAGCAAATGAGGTCTACAGTGAAACGTACAAACCCCTCTCAAAACTGTGCAACATCTACCTCTGGGGTCAATCTTGGTACCACATGAAAGCCGGCACTTCATGGGTTGATGATTTCAATTTTGTAGGCGGTTAAAATGAGTGAGAGAAAAAGATTTATGAGACGCGACCCCGTGCTCGCCGAATTCCTCAGGAACAGGACCACTATGTTGCCTCGCCCCCTCTATGATTGGGCTGTAGACTGGATCGAAGACGTGGGATTCCTCATGCGTGACCGGGGGTTCCAAGTGAGTACCGTGTCATCCGTCGTTCTATCAAAGTTGTCGGTGCTGTTCGGGGTATGATGCAATATGCCATGCCTGAAGGTTTAAGGAGCAACATCATACCTAAGAACATCGTGAAGGTGTACGAAGAGCTCGAAGACTTGGGGTTCCCCGTGAAGTGGACCTTGCCAAGCAGGGTCTTCGTGATAGAAGACGGTCCGGCGAGGTTCGCGGGCCTCAAGAATGGACGTAGGACTTTCACCGTACCCCGCCTGATCCGAATAGGTTAGTAAGATGAAATTCGGCATTCTCCAGCGGTATCCAAACCTTCGCCGGCTCTCGGAGAGAGCCTCAGCCTACGCGGCATTGTGCAGGCCGTTTACGTTGCTCGGCGCCTTCCTTTCTGCGTTCTGTATGGACATCACCTTCTCGCGACTCCACAGCGGAGGATTTAGCTTAACACATGCTGCCCTGCTAGGTCTCACCTTGGCTTTTTTGCAGGCTGGCGGGCAATCTATGAATCAAGCGGTCGCCGAGGAAGTTTCCATCGACCGCATGAACGGCAAACTGTATCGCCCGACGGTTGACGGCAGGCTCACGCTGAGGCAGGCCCAGATCGCCTCGGTCGTCCTATACATCATGGGTGTAGGGATCGCATTCTCACTGAGCACAGCCTATGGTCTGTTCGCCGGCCTCATAGCCTTCTTCGCAGTCGGGTACACCCTTGAGCCACTCCGCATGAAAAAGCGGTTCATCCTCAATAATATCTGGCAGGGAGTCGCTAGGGGTATGCTGCCTGTCGTGTACGTCGCTTTAGCATACCCTGAGTATCTCAGCCTAGCCGTGCCCTATGGTTTGGTGCTGGCCGTGTGGATGACAGGAATGCAAACCGCGAAGGACTTCGGTGACGAGCGCGGGGATCGCGCTCATGGGATCAGAACCCTACCCGTCGTGTTAGGGTCGCAGGGGGCGCTCTTCTTCATGGCCGCAATAGGAGGCTATGCCTTCATCTTGCTGAACTCGTTCATCTACAACCTGCTCCCAAGCTGCTTCATCTGGGCGAATGTCCTCATCTTACCCTCAGTGTTCATCATCTACGCCTTGAACAGGGGGTTGAAGTTCAGCTACGGGGAAAATAATGCCAGCTGGATCGGTATGTATTTAACCCTTTCGGGTTGGTATATATTACCAGTGATACTTCTTGCCTGATTATAAAGAATGGGTTATTTGCAGAGTATGTGGTGAAGAGTTCAGACAAATAACCGTTCACCATTTAAACAGACATAATATAACAATGGCGACATATCGAGAAAAATATCCGAATGCCCCCCTTAAATCTAGGAGTGCCGTGGCATTTCTAGGGCAAAAGAGACCAAAACATGCCGAAAAACTAAGAAAGAAAAAAATACCCAAAGTCTGTGAAGGTTGCAGTAAGGGGTTTAGGGTTCTTCCTAGCCGAGAACATCAAAAATTCTGCTCGGGTGAGTGCCATATGCGGAACGCTAACCCGATGGACAATCCGAAGAGTCGTGCAAAACTAAGCAAATCATTGAAGGGGAAGAAAGTTAGTTTGGAACATCGACTTAAACTATCCAAAGCCCTAAAAGGAAAGCCTCGGAGTGAAGAAACAAAGGAAAAAATTTCTAGGGCAAAAACAGAACAATGGAGCGATCCTGAGTTTAAAAATAAGATGTTTAAGGCAAATAAAAAGTGGAGAAAAAGATTCTTAGAGGAAGGAGGGGAGTTTCCTTCTCCCTTCAAAGGAAAACATCATACTATGAAAACCAAAGAAAGATTATCTAAGATTAAGAAGGAGTGGCACGAAAACAATGATAATCCTTTTAAAGGAAAGAAACATAGCCCCGAAACTATTGAAAAAATGAGGGAATCTCAACTAGAAGTTTGGTCTGATGAAAATTACAAAGAACGACAATTAAAGAAAATATTCGAGGGCCGTGATATTAGACCCACTTCCATAGAAAAAGAAATTATGAATTTAGTCGAGAAATATAATCTCCCCTTTAAATATGTTGGGGACGGATACACCTTTATAGCCAGTAAATGTCCTGACTTCATAAATTTCGAGAACAAACTTATCATAGAGCTTTTCGGTGATTATTGGCACAAACCAGAAGAGGAGCCAGAACGCATAGCCCACTTCGCGAAATACGGCTATAGAACCCTAGTTATCTGGGAGCACGAATTAAAGGATCTCCCCGAAGGGGAGATAGTAAGCAAAATAAAGGGGTTTATTGATAGTTAGAGGTGAGTACCGTGAACATCCAAGAGGTCTCAGAAATTTTAGGCGTATGTTGGCCGCTCCGCGCCCCCAAGTTCATCCTCATAACCGATGAGCGCATCCACGACCAACGCGGCCAAACCTATTTCCGCGGCCTCCAGCCCAAAAACCGAGGTGACATTATCGTCCTCGGCGCCGACGCGGATGCCACCACCGTTCCCCATGAGGTTTGGCACGCTCAAACCGGCCTCGGTGAGCTGTCCGCTTGGCCCATCGGCAATCAATTAGCCCGCCGATACAATCACATGAAACGGTTCCCCAGAGTCAGGGAGGCATTGACCCGCAGGGTCAAATATCGTGAGGTGAGCTCCGCGGATGAGTTCCCCGATTTAGGCAAATACGCAGGCAGGGTCAGGCTGTTCGTGCTGACCTAGTGGGAGCAGGCGATGTAAAATGGGGAAACTCTTGGGCATCCTTATGGCTTATGGGAACTACCGGACATCCGACCCCGTGGAATTGGTACTGAAGGATTTCCCCATCGCGCTCCTCCTCAGGAGAGCCGCCACAAAGCGCCTGTTAGGGTTGAAAAAATTATTGTTGGGGGCGTAAGTTGCCTAACTGCCCAGATCTCAGACCCGGATGTTGCAGTCGCTGGTGGTGCGCCGCTCAGGAGCCGGGCAAAGAGGTCACCAAGTTGCTAGATTGCCGTGACACCCACTTCTGGCATGCCTGTCCCCGCAGGTCATAAAACTTTAAAAGGCTGAAAAGCAAATAATATTTGGCGGATAAGATGAGCTTCGACCCCATTGCCGAAGGCGGCAGGATCAGGGCAAAGCAATTTAAATATGCCCCATCATTTCGGGTGATAGATCAAGGCATCACTCAATACTACGAATACTTGAAATTCACGCCAATGGAATTGAAGGAAATCATACCCGGCAGATTCATAAGGGGCATCGATGGAACGAAAATTCCCAAGGTCATGTGGAATTTCATGGGGAGGCCGAAGGGAACAAAAACATACGCCACGTGCAGGCTAATGCTGTAGACCCCTTAAAACCTTAAATATTGCTCTACGCCTACCTTTTAATGATTAAGTTGGTCATCGTAGAACATGACGTGAACTTTCCCACAGTTCTCGGCAGGCTCAATATTCCCCGCAAGCAGATGTGGCCCGCCGGCGCCAACATCGCCAATATCCCCAGTGTCATCGCCGCGGGCATGGATCGCAGCTTCCTACCCCAGAAATTCTTCGGATCTCGCATCCTCGGTATGCTGCGTAAAAGGCGGGGAGAGGTTGGCGGCCTCCACGTGGACGGGGATTATGAAACGCAGGTCCACAACGCGGTGTCGGCCCAGACAGAATACAATATTCCTAGACCGTTTGGCCCTCGCCGATGGAGTCCCGGTGCCCTGATCCAGAACCTGCCCAGCGTGGTGCAGACGGGAGTGGGAGGTTCAGGTCCGACAAGAACTATGCATCCAAAGCTGCTCGTCACCGGCATGTCCGTGGAGTTGTAGCACATGAGCGTGGTACCTAGACTCCAATCCTATCGGGGCGAGATGAGGTTCTGGGCGCGTCAGCGCCCCAAAGCCACAAACCCGGAAGCCGTTATGGGTTGGATCAGGGCCAGACCGAGACTGGTGTAAATGTCAGCCAAGCCGATCCTCCCCATCGTCCGTGAGCGCGCTCCAGTCATAGACTTCTTCCGTCAGCGCACAGGCATCGGCGGCAGCAACAACCTCACCGAGTCGCAGCAGCAGATGGCGGATGAGTTCAGGATCGGCATGGCTGAGGCCCTCGGAGTCCCTCAGGAAGCGATCCGCGACGACCTCGTGAAAAAGTGGATTCTTAATTGGACGCGCGCATTCGTCAAGCCCGAGTATTGGGCTGAAGTTGCCCCAACCACGGGCAAGATACGTGAGCTTGGTCGCAACATAGGCGACATCGTCAGGTCAGGCCTCGGCGCCCGCGAGCAGCTTTCCATCCTGACTCAGGAGCAGTCTCCGCAGCCTGATCAGCCAGAGAAAACAAAAGAGGAGCCATATTTCAGCGGTCTCAACATCGTGCGCTGATACATCACTCTCCCCATGGGGGCGGGCTTCACGGGATTCACCTCCTTCGTTTCTGTCCGCCCCCGTGAGGACACCCAGCATAGTAAAACTTTTAATACTCAGCCTTTAAAGTAATATCTATGTCATACCCTAAAGTTCAGGAGCTACGCGGTAGGATTCAGTCACGAGTTTCTCAGGCTCAGGCAAGGCTCGGCGTGTCCCGTCCAACCGGTATGGTCGGTGGCGGTCAGCTCGTCGGCAAGGCTCGTCAGCGCGCTGACATGGTCGCACGCAGGCTCACGGAGCGCAGACCCGGCATAATCCCTATGGTCAGCGAGTTCAAACCCGGTCAGCGGATCAAGGGATTCTTTGGTGAGCGTGAGATCACCGACCTCGCCATCCACAAGGATGCTTCCGTCATCGGTCAACCCGCGTATCCCTCAACCTCGCCGGGTGACGGCACCGGGATGGCTGTGTTCGTCGAGTAGCCTATTTGGCGACGCTTAACCCTAATTTGCGGGATTCCTCATCTTTCAGCTTTCGGGATACCGCGTCCCTCAATAGAATTTCGATCATGGCACTGTTGGACAGTCCGGGGTAATTCCTTTCCTTATAGCCCCAGATATCGCCCAACACTTCACGTTCGACGGTCACGTTCAAATGATCCTTGACCATAATAGTTTCTAGCCTTTCCTATTATTGGACTTTATTAGTATGCAAGCAGTTTAAATCTTTTGGAGAAAATCAAATTGGTTACTCTATCAGATTTGCAAGGTATGCAAAACGACGCGAGAACACTTGCAGACGACCTCGGGGTCGTCACCAGAAACCTCACGGACAAGGAACTCAACCGCTTCGGACGCAGCTTCACACGCCAGTTCATCCGGGAGCTTCCTCAGAGGCAGATGGTAGACTTATACCTCCGCCATCAGAAGGAGGCCCTCCTCGGTGGCATGATCGCCAAGGCTCAGATGGAGACGGAGATCGACAATGAGGTTCCTGCCTCCAACAAAGTCGGTGGCCCTCTCGCCATCAGGGCGTGCTGGTTCGGCATCGGCGACGACTGGGAAGACATTGGCAGCATCTACGGTTCCGCCGTAGCTAGGGGCGCCGGTGCTTGGACCACGGGAGCCGCGCAGGACTGGATCCACTCGGGGACCCTTCTCATGGGCGGGACCGATGGGCACGCAATCAGGGTTGGCGAGAACGCCGTCCACGTGATATTCGGCATGGCCTCTATCCACGCCTCGCCGAAACTGGAGTCTGTCAAGTTCACCATCGACGGTAAGGAGAAGCCCGCGCTCTACTGTGGCTTCGCGCAGAAGATCGGCGTTGGACACACCCAGCGGATCAAGGAGTTCGACAACGCCTTCATCCTCAAGAAGGACACCACCTTCTTGGCAGAGGTGTTCTTCAGCGGCGCCTTCGGGCCTACTGTGACAGAAGTGACGGACTTCCCGGTGCTGTACGGTGTCAGCTTCATCAAGGAACCCGCAGTCAGACTGCTCGACCCGGTAACGGGCGCGGGAAGAATACTGCCCGGCGCAAGGTACGACGTGGTCTGGACGACTTAGGAGGTCAGACAGTTGACTATACTGGCTGACTTTTCCGAGGTCATAGCTATTACCCAAGAGGGTAAGGTTATCGCATACTCTAGGCTGGCGGCAATCGTCGACTTCGGCGGTGGGGATCAGAACTGGGTCTCACAGATACCGGATCTCAGGCAGGTGGAGTACGTTCTGAACATCCAGTTCAGCACCTCGCCCGACGCCTCGGTCTATGAGGCTCAGGACAAGAGGATCTCAGGCAACCTCGTCGGCATGACCATCTACGGCCCGAACGTCGCGACAGGCACAACGCTAACGGTCGAGATCATAGTTATCGGGCCTCCGTAGTGGGGCTCGATAGCCCCACGGAGGCTTGAAAAGTGGTAATCCTCGCAACGCTATACGACGGTCGCACCGTTGCTAGCGGGAGCTCTGTTTTCGTGATCCCGAACGCCGGCAACTATGCGGTCACGGTCACCATATCCGAGCACCGGCTCACCGAGCGCATGCTACAGTACAGGCCCCGAACCAACCCTGACACCGACCCCGGGACGCCCACGGATGAGGTCATCGTCCGCAACGTCATAGGCTTCACCCTCATGGGCGTAGGCGCGGGAACCACACTCACAGTGGAGGCGATCGCAACTGGCTTTTGACCTCGGACTCGTCTCGCACTTCACCTTCATGGGATTGTTGGGCGGGATCACCTACATCCTCGTCTGGGCGAAGACATGGAACGACGTAAAACAATTCACATCGGTCAAGCGGATGATTCTAGGCGGCATCATCGGCTTCGTGTATTTCTTCCTCTACAGCGAAAGGGACTTCCCAAATACCATCATGTCTTGGGTGGCCGGATACATGGGCACGGACTTCATAGAGGCTCTCATAGATCGCCTCATGCCAAAGGGGGCTGGATAAGTTGGCGCTGACACCTAGTTTCCAGCCCATCAGAACTCAATGGTACGGCAGGCGGACCTCAACCCCCGCGGGCCTCACGGCCAATGATCGGGGAGGTTGGTGGTACCGTACAGACCTTCTACTCTTCTGCTACTGGGACGGCTCCGCCGTTCACTGTTGGGGAGGTATGGGCGGTCTTATGTTCTATGGCACCGAAGAGCTCGTTGTCGCTGCCGGCGGCAACTACGTCCTGAACGTCAGTCTCAGCGCGCCTTGGGCGCCCGGTACTATCAACAGAATTGTCAGCATCTATAACGTCACGACCAGCCCAGTGACCGATCCCGGCACGCCTACTGGCGTGGTGTCCGATGCCCCCGTTGTCGGTTTCACTCTCATCGGCGTGGGCGCTGGAACGACGTTAACGGCCGCAGTGATAGCGATGGGGTGGTAATAAATGGCAACACCTTCGTTTGAACCAACCAGAACCAAATGGTACGGGCTGAGGACCAGCACGCCCGCGGATCTCACTACCAACGAGGAAGGGGCGTGGTGGTTCAGGACCGACCTCAACATGTTCTGCTTTTGGGATGGCGCGGTTGTTCACTGTTGGGGAGGTATGGGCGGCATGCTATTCAGCGGTGACGATTCCATCGTTTGCGCAGCGGCCGGTGACTATATGATAAACGTGACCCTCGACACACCATGGAACCCCGGCACGATAAATCACATTATTGAGGTGTACTTCGGCACCGATCCGGACACCGACCCCGGCACCATGATCGATCCGACAATAAATGCCCCGGTCGTGGGATTCACGATCGTCGGTGTGGGAGCGGGTACGACACTTACAGCATGGGTGAAGGTGCTAGGATGGTGATAGTATGGCAATAAGCCCAGAACTATTCAAGCGCACCCGATACTTTGGTCTCAGGGCCGCCGACCCCAGCATAGTTGAACTTCAGACTGGCGCTTGGTGGTACAACACAGTCGAGCGCAGGTTCAAGTGGTATGACGGTACGAGCATCCGCCCGATCGGCAGATTCGAGGAGGATGACGAAGTTCAAATTGTCGCCACCGCAGGCGACTATGTCTTCAACGTCACCATCGCCGCATTGGGCACGGTCGAATACGTTCACAACATCAGGGTCGATACAGATCCCGTCGTTGATCCCGGTACGCCGACCAATGTACAAACTACCGCCAACGTCGTCGGATTCACCCTCATGGGTGTTGGTGGCGGGACGACATTGACCGCACACGTGATGGTGCTCGGTAGGATTGGTGCATAGACATGAGCGAACTTGGACCTAAACGCACCCAATACCGAGGTCGACTCGGGGCTGACCCCGCTGTAGCCGGGCTTCCGCCCGGAGCGTGGTGGTACCGCACTGACCTAAACTGCTTCAAGTGGTTTGATGGCACGTCCCTGAACTTCCTCCCTCTCACCGACGAGACGATAACCGAGTATTTCTACATCAGCATTGGCGGCGGAGCAGACCACAGACACATGACCTCTAATATCCTCAGCAACATAGTCTTCGTCGTCCACGTCGACGTGATAGACGTTGAACCCCCGCAGTCGGACGTCTACACGCCGATACACTGGGGCGTGAGCGCAACTGTGATAGAGTCACGATCGGGGCGGCATCCTCAGTCGCTGGTACCACGATATTGGCCGAGGCACTGTTCCTAGGATACAGGTGATCGCCTTCTCCCCCCTATTTTTTGGAGGGCGTATTTATGAGTAATTTGGGACCGAAGCGGAGTCAATATCTTGGCTCATTTGCCGTTCCACCAGCCCCGACTGAGGCTGGACAGTGGTGGTATCGTTCGGACTTAGGTATTTTTTGTTATTGGGACGGCACCATAGTTCAATGTTGGGGAGGCTCAGGGGGTAAGATAGCCGAGGATTCCGTCACTACGGTCTACGCCACCGGCGGTGACAAGAGCATCGCCGTGATCGTGGCAGGTATCACGGCGATCAACTACATCCTCCATATCCGGTTCCTCGGTGATCCAGCGGTTGACTCTGGCAATCCCATTAACGAATCAATCACGGGCAACATAGTCGGGTTCACGTTGGTCAGTCTAGGGGCAGGCACGACGCTGACCACGACGGTCACGGTCAGAGGATGGTGAGTTTGAATGGTACTTCCGGGTGAAATTGGAACTCAGACGGACACGATAGGCGCGGGCGTCATCAACTACAAGATGAACGTCACGATAACCAACGTGGACATGGTGGACTATGTGGTCGATGTCAAGCTATCCACGATCCCGTTGGTCGTGGCTTCGCCACAATTCGTCAGCTTCGCCAGCAACATAGTAGGCTTCACCCTAGTCCTCGCGTCGAACGTTGCGGGGGTCACCGTGACGGCTGAGGTATTGGTCCTAAGCAGGATGGTTTGATATGGCGATACCGCGTGGCTGGGACCTGATGGAGCAACCCGACGCCCGCTACATCTGGAACCCCGTCAAGAGGAGGCACGAGAACTGGGTGAGGGTTCTTGGGGGCGAGTTCATCCTAGTGGACGGGAACCCGATAGACGTTTCTCATGATAACTTCATCTCGCCTCTCCTCACCATGTCGCCCGCGCTGTATGGTATAAGGAGCCAGCTTCAGTGGTCGGTGACGGGCAGGCCGAACCCTACGGGGTCGAACTTCGCCCAAATAAATGAGCTGGGTGGTGGGATGGAACTGAGGACTAGACCCACCAACGGTAGGTGGATCGCCATGCACTACGGCGATATCTACCCCCTCATCATGACCGATAGCCCGCACACCTACCTCCGGTGGAACTATTCAAACCTCGCGAACATGCACTGCCACATAGGGTTGGCCGGTGAAGCCGGGAAACCCGGGAACGGTGATCCCCACACCCTATCCGATGATGCCATTTGGTTCGAGTACGACTCCGCGGAGGACGCCAACGTCCGCTCTGTAACTCGATCCGGTGGCGCCGAAACCTCGAAAATACTCATGGCCGCCGACACCGACCATCACAACTATTGCGTCAGGGTGACCGATGACGGCGACGAGGTGGAATTCTTGGTGGATGGCGTCCTCCTCCAGACTCACGTCGCCGGTGAAGATTTGCCCACGGGGGTTCAGCTCCAGCCCTACTGGGAATTGGAAACCCTGACGAATGCCGTGAGGAGTGTCGACCTTCATCACTATATCCAGTTATTCGACGCGCTGTGGGTCTAGGCCACGGGTTTGGCTGCGAATGCCCGCTTCAACTCCCTCAGCATCCCCAGCTCCCCCTGAAGCCTATCCAGCACGGCGAACCATCCGCTCATGACCGTGTCCCAGCCGTGGTACTTCACGACGAACTCACGCCCCGCCTTGCCGTATTTCTCGCGCAGATCTGGGCTGTGATACGCCTCCTCAAGCGCGATCATCGCTGACCTCTGGTCAGGCACCGGATAAGTCGGCAATTGGGGCACGTACACCGGGATCTGCACGTACACATCCTCCGGCAAGCAGTCTACCAGCCACCCCCGCTTTGGGCCGTTCCCCTCGATGATCTCCGTTTGCGCAGAGTTGTTCGGG
>SDBU01006801.1_pt1 | contig 13369 bp, 16 predicted proteins | sample 2277071 | NCBI WGS metagenome assembly SDBU01 (sample SAMN10397929, study PRJNA504765) | marine sediment metagenome | isolation source: marine sediment core GS08_GC12, 126 cmbsf | place: Arctic Ocean: Gakkel Ridge, Loki's castle | collected 2008 | reverse complement strand
GCGTTTGTTCATTGCCTTGTACTTTTCAGATTGACTTTGAGCAAGAATACCATATCACTTGATGTAAACAGATTTATTTTGAACATTCATGCTGGTACAATTATCTCGTTATTAGTAATAATGCTACTAATGTTACCGTATGGCTTCATTATCCAGATTGCTGAAGGCTGGCATTATTATCATGTCCATGCAGCGGTTTGGGTATTTAGAGATTGGAGCTTTGCTTCAGGTTGTGAGTCATACAACTCTTTTAGCTTTCCTGATCCATATGCTTTCTTGAGCTCACTCATAGTTGGAATTTTTAGATATGTTTTCACATTTCAAATAATAAAACATCACAGAGCTGAAACAACTAAAAAAAGGGTTAGAATTTCAGCAGTTCTGACTTTGATTCCTTTAGCACCTCTGTTTTTCCTTTCCCTCTTTGGTGTTTCAATGCAATCTGGGGGTGGATTCACAGGCCCAATTCCACTCTTCATGATTCTCGGTCTTATTATTGACAATCTTTGGGGTATTGAACCTGCAGTTGCACCCTGGGATGACTAAAGATAATTCCAGTTGATATTCTTCCTAGTTTCTTAATTGAGGGCAATTCCTCCTTCGACTAAGGCTTCAGCAAGTGGAGTTAATCATTGTGAATCCAACCTGCCCAGAAAGTAGGATCGGTCAGGCTACTCTTAACTGGCAATGGGAACTCATCAATCCTGGGACATATGCCATAAGGATTGCCCACGGTCTGTTGATCTTCTCCGAAAAATTAAATCAGGGAACTGAAACCGTACAATACTCCTCGATTTTATCTGATTTGTTATTCATATTCGGGCCTACCGGTCAGATGCTCATTCTCTATTATTGATGATATTCTAACCCATGTGCGGAACAGCTGACATCATTTGTGGTAGACCAAGACCTTCATCATTTTCTTTTCTTCTTTAGACCCCACGAACTTATAATAACAATAAGACCAAGGGACACTATCACAATTCCTCCGCTGAGCAAACGAAGATTTGAGTGAAGTGGACTTGCCTAGGCGGGTCAGTGGAAGGCCTATATCATTCTTGGTGCAGGTCTCGCCACACCAGCCGTATTCGAACACGTCAGTGGAAGGCTGCGATCCTCTAGGCTTGTTTCATATTTTCATTTGCTGATGAAGAACCCTCTTAGTACCGAAGTAGAGTAGTGTCGCAGGTATAACAGAAATCAGCAGAGGTATAAGGAAACTCATTCTTACTTCATCCTCGGATTGTTGGGTACCATAGCTATCCATCAGATATAACACGTCCCCAGTGAATGCATCGAATACTGTTGTTCTTCCAGATCTGAGAAGATCATCCTTTACCCAACATAGACGAAACTCTTGGGGTTTGATCTCATTGAAATCTTCAATGTCTGGAGATACACTGTAGAGAGTAAGAACAGCGCCATCCCCCAGTCTATCCACGGAAACGATGCCTTCTGTCGGGATTTCATCAACCTGAATCCACTGGTATGAAAAATACTCGATCCCACCAGTAATCCCGTTTATCTCCACACTTATGGTCCCAATCCTGGTATCGACCATACTACCATTTACAACCTGCTGAAATACGAAGCGGTATGTGACATCGTTTTCATTACTATAGCTAGTCCAGTTTATGTAGTATATCCGCAAATTAGCAGGTATGTAATAACCCAACTCCTCCAATGCTGTTGTCGCATATTTTTCAGCAGTTGATTGATTAGCTACCTCGCCTTGACACATTATAGGACTACCAGAATATCCAATGATTCCTCCAGTAATAGCATTCACTGTTATTCTTGCATCTATGTGGGTTCCGTCTGAATACGTATTGTTTTTGAACCAGATTGCCCATCTCGGAAGAGCTCTTGACAGCTTTGTTAACCTTCTGTCTACTTCGAGTTGTTGAACCGATTGATTCGAAAAAACCCTGTTTACGAATTGTTGAGCTGCTAGTTCTGCTTGGCTCTCGGATACGGAGTAGGCATTTGTGTAATCCACCCTTATGATGAATGGTCTCTCGCTTATCACTTCATAATTAGCAGGATACAGTAACGACTCCATTAAGGTGAGATTGTCAGTACTTATGTCTTCAAAGGGGGATCCATTTAGAGAAGCTCCTGGCAAGTTTCCTACAAATGGATTAAAACTCCCAATTGCAAGGCTTGAAACAAGTAAAATTACAGCGATTACAACTGATGTGAAAGAATACATAACCGGTTTTAGCATTGTGTTACTCATCAATTTACTCTCAAGATAATTATTGAACAATATCTATTAGGTCTAACTTTTTGTTTTGTTGTTCTAAATTTTTCAACATCAAATCTCCATCCTATACATCCTGTAACTCTCAATCCAGTTTGTTATCGATCCAAAACTTAAAACAGAGAGAAGAAGGAGCGAGATTGGTCCTGTTGACAGGGGAAGAAAAATCAAGCAACCTGGAATAAGTGCCGTGTAGAACGCAGCATAAAAAAAGAATCGAGGTATTAATAATCTCCCAGAACCCACAAAGAAACGGAGCACTCCAACCTTCACATTTCTTTCAAGGTAATATAATCCATGATGGTCGGTACTAACAAGACCAAGGTTTTCAAGCTTGTTAAGGTGATATGTTGCAAGACTAGGGCTCGAGAGCTTCGCACCTCTTTGTATTTCACGTAGACTCGTTTTTTCAGGATTTTTTAAGAGATACCAATAAACTCTCAATTTTCTTCCTTTCAGCTCTAGTGTTATTTTTTCCAGCTCTGATTCATAGTCACTTGAAGTTTCATCCATTTTACAACACACCCCAAAGAATACTATCATGCATTTGAGAGTGTAAGCATTCCAATAGAAGTGGAACAAGACGCTTAACTAGTGTCCCATTGTACACTATTAGGTCTAACTTTTTCAACCTTTCATTATACTCTGTGGTTTTGTATTCAAGTTATCTTCGCCCTATCCTTGCGAAATGGTTTACTGTTGAATAGGCAATTAGTGCTAGAGGTATGCTCAACACAAAGGGTAAAACAACGGAAACGAGGTCAAGCCTCGTATTATCGATAAATGCTCAATATATCCGAGATGAAAAACCTAATAGAAGATGTTCCTTCTCTTAGAGTAGGAGGGTTAAAGGTGAGGAAATCCCGAAGACCCAAGAGAAAAGGTACAACAGAAGCGAGTAAATACAGAGCACTGACCGCGAAGAAACCTTCAAAGAGTCAACCGAGAATTGCAACACTACATATTTCAGTATTCGAGGGGCATACTCGATGGTCACTTGATTATAACGTCGCAGAACATCTATTCAAACAAAAACTGGAGATTATAAAAAATCGGATCTTTTTGAAATATGGATATGGAAACAGGTTCATCCGTCCTGACAGATCATGGCAAGCAGATAAAGAGGTTGCATATCACATTCAACAAGATGTCGAGTGGTATAATGAACAGGGTATAGAAGTCAAATTCAATCTCTAGGTAACTGATTTTTCAGATTCCAAGATTCACGCTCGAATAGATTCTTGATGATTGTTTCACACACACGGTGAAGGTGAATTGGAATTGGTTGATTGGAATAGGATCTTAGAGCTACATCCTCTTCATCATTGTTTAAACCGAGTGAATTGAAACAAAAATGAATTGCATTAACTGTGTTATTATCAAGAGGACCACAATAATCAATGACCTTCTTTACTAACTTATCCAAGCTGTCCAGACCCTTGGATCCCTCTTTCAAGATTTTAATCTCGAATAGAGAGTCCACCCCAAGTATCAAGAGGATTGGATACATAGTATACATCGGGTTGGAATATGGAAGAATCATCTGGTGTGAGAGGTTGGTTCAGAAGGAATCGAGATAATAGTTGGGTTCCATTAGTAATCTTAGGTCTGGCTCTCATACTTCTTGCTGGCTTCGATGAAGGTCCGACTGGTGTGACAACATGGCCAGACTTTCTAGACTTAGGTTTCTTGGCTGGTGGAGTCATTACCTTGATTCTTGCTGCACTTGTGTTCGGAAGGCGAAACAAGGTGTCTGAAGTGGAAGTTTAGGAATCCCAGTATCTGCATATGTCCTTCAATCAAGGTCATCAGATTCTTCACTTGCATCTGCGAATATCCAGCAATTCTAGTGCTATATCGGTTTTAGGAACCACATTCTGTACGCTTCATACAACAAGAGAATAATCGTGGATAATACCACAGTCAAGAACAGAATATCCTTTCCATCAGGTGGCATCGACATGAAGAACATCACATACGGTACAAGGATACAAGCCAGTAAAGATGCCAAGAATACGAAGCGAGGGAGAAAGTGTCTACCCAACTTGACAAACAATGTGAGTGAGCCCACCCGTACATCTTTCTTGATTGAGTAATCTCCATGTGCATCTTTTTTGACTAAATCAGCATCCATGAGTTTAGTGAGATGATGGATCACCAAACTTGGGCTTGAGAAGGCAAGGGTGTGTTGAATATCCCTCATCCGCATCGAGTCTTGGGTTAGCAGCAATGCGTATACCTTCATGGTCTTTCCTTTCAGCAGCTCGGCTACTTGCTTATCATCAATAATATCGGACATTTCTTTCACCTACTCCCTATCCTCTCACTGTTGGCGACTTACAATAGCAATAACACCAAGAATGACCATAGCCATGACAATTGGTATTGCCATAGCTGGTAAAACAACCATAAACTGTTGTTCACTTGAAGTATTGGTATCAATGTCATCATCATCAGCAAATGTGATTTCTTGTGTGAATTGAATTGTCACAGAATTGGTCCCAAACTGCACATCATCCATTGATGATGCTTCGAAAATATATTCAACATTCCATTCATCATTGACTAGAGTAAAATTAACTCCAAGTGTAAGATTGGTTGGACCGCAGGCTACGTTAGTTCCATCCTTGAAATACACTCTGAGTGATTCGTATTCAAGTACAAATCCAGCCATTGTCAAATTATCTAGATCATTCTCGCGGATATTTCCCATATGCATACCTGATTTCGATTGGGGACTCCATTCTACTTGATTCGAAGAAGAGAATGTGCCGGATGACTTGTTTTCCCAACTATCATACAATCTTGATTCTCCAAGGTATACGAAAGTATAGTACGTGAGTTTATTGTAACCAAGTCCAATCGCATCTGTCTTGTTAGGTCCATTACGTATCTGCAACCAGTCTTCAAACACACCCATTGGAAAATCCGTAGTACTATTCAGAAATCCGAATTCGAGATTACCAACGATTTGAGTTCCCTGTGAGCCACTATCAATTATGATTGTTAAGGGAGCTGAAGGAAGGCCTGCCCAATGCATATAGTCATCAGGTTCGTCATCAACGATTTGCGGAGGTTCTGAAGATATTGCCGCAAGAAGAACCATTGATGCAAGAAGTGCTGCAATAATTACTACTGTGATCAGCAATCTGCGAATATCTCTATTATATCGTTGCATGAATATTCCCTTGAGAATACCATGATACATTTTGTTTTTATTCTATTCATTGAAATTAGGTCTTTAGTTCATTATGTAGTTATTCAATTCGTAGAATATCTAATAAATACATGACGTTACGCGTTCGTAAAGAAGTAGAAGAAGAGGTGGACGAAGGCCATCGCCATAGAATTGGTGGAAACGTAGATAGCCTCTCCCGAAAGCCTAATACGCATTTCTTTGCGACCTAGTGCCTGCTTAAACGCATATCTAGATAAAGTCCTCAAGCTACCACCTTCTATTACCAAAATAATATCGACCTTCGGTTACGATACCTCCGCGCGTTGATTCGCTACATGGCTCGATTTTCCTGAGCCAAAGCCTAAAATGAAATGGTTCCTTGGTCCCACATTGAAGCTGGTTGAAACAATGTCTCTCTATTCTCAGAAGTATTGGGATATGTTCAAGGATGTCAGATATCTCATTCTCCTAATCGTCTTTGCCTAAGCAATACCAAGATAACAATAACTACAGCGAAAGCAGCTCCGCTCACACCTATTACTATGAGAGGGTCAATCCCTTCACCACCGACTGTATCGTCAGTAAACTCCGGCAGAAGAACAGTCACTATCACTGAATCAGTTTCTACGTTATCTCCCCAATCATCGACAATGACTATGAAGAAGTAGACTGCTATCAACAATCCATCAACTGACACAGTGATGTTCCCTGAAGTTCCTCCAAGAGCTTCACTTCTCAAGACTGTACCATTCCTATGGATGGAGTAGTGCAGGGATGAATTGTATGAGACCCACCACTCTATCACATTTCCAGTTGCGCCCTCTACGTATGTGATATCCTCAGGTTCGCTAATTGTTGGTAGGGACTGCAGCCCAATTGCTGGAAAAGCAATGAGAAGGAAGAAAAAACACACGAAAAAGATAGAAGCAACTCGTCTCATTTTGAAACTCCACTCGATGCTGTAATCTCAGATTGAATGGATTTAAACATTCTCAGAGAATAGCATGAACATGGTGCTGGGGTGCTCGATATAGTTGGTTCAGATTAAAGAATAGGTTAAATGGAGCGGTTCCCTCTTCTGGCACTTGTCGTTGTACTAGCAGCGTTGATAGAGGAAGTGTCTTACCGATGAAACTCGAACAATCGAAATAAGATAGACGGTAACTCTTGCCATCTCGAAAGCCTAATGCGCATTTCTTCGCGACTTAGTACTTGCTTAACGGCGTATATAAATAGAGTCCTCAAGTATTGACTCCCTTCTTCCCTCTTTCTCATTCATATCATCCTTTACTTTATGTCTGCCTTCCAACCAACGCAACACAAGACTGCCTATTGTGTATAAGAATACAATCTGAAACACCAACATGAAGACACGTTTTCCGGCAAGGTCTAAACTCTCATAATATGGTTCACTAAATATAAGAAATGCTAATACTAATGGAATAACCAGTATAATTACAATTATCCAGTTTCTTCTGTCCTCATCCATCTCATTCACCTTCCGTCATTCCTTTTCCTCATTCTTCTATCTCTCATAACAGAATAAAATAGCATATTCTACAACCTGATTCAACTAAGAACTCAATGAGTACTCTTCCATAGAGATTATCGCTGGTTCTTAGTAATGCTGCTATTTCTTTGGGAGTTAGTATCTGCTAAATGGCATATCTAAATAAAGTCTTCAAGTGATGACCTCCTTCTGTAGTGAACCATTAGTTGGCCAAATACATAAGTGTGCAAAGAGTGAAGGTTACAGGGAACACAGTTGAATACTATGAACAGAATTTACACAATTCTTCTTGTTTCTTAAAGCAAGAGATGTAATTAAACAAGCATCGATATTTGAGATAAGTGTTGCATCGTGATCGACCAAAATAGGAAGAGGATTGCAATTATTGCCTTCATAGTGGTAGCCATTGTCTTTGTGTCAGTCACGGTAGTAGTTCCTATGGCAATGTCTTCAACCCTTACCTGGAGCATCAGACTAGGCGACACAGCATCCTATCATGTTACAGTCGATGCATGGCAACTTAATGATTCATATGTGGTTCCGCCGCCATCAAGATATGCACTATTAGATGGGGTCAATGTTAGTGTAGAGATAGTCACGCTTCCGGAATTAGGATGGTTCCTAAATGGCGTCGACTTCGCAGAGAGAGTCATTCGGACAGACAAGGTAAATGTCACCTTTCAGAATGGTACTGCCATTCCCGATGACATTTTAGTCAGATTGAAATCCACGCTCTCAAGTTGCATACTCCCAACCGGCTCTTGGCTGTTGATTGACATCTTTTATCCAGATACACACTCCACAGGACCAGGCGCTGATACTTACTGGTCATATACTAGCACAAGTTCATTCCAGTTTGGTTACTATGGCTTCGGCATTGATAGCATCACTCAAATGTCGAGTACCGTGTCTTATGAAACGGGAATGCCCACAGTTGTTTCCTACTATTACCGTCATGGAGTTGATTCAGAATATAACCTGACTCTTCTGCAGATATGAACCTAGTATTGAAACAGATGCTGCAATCGAAGAACTACACCGTTCGGTCTCGAGCATTACTGGAAGGATTAGGACTTTTGGGAAGCATTGTGCTACTCACAATCGTGCCTCTGGCGATAGTTGGACCTCTCGTAAGCTGGCTGGGCGCTAGGCGTTTGGGGCGTCCTAGCGAGTCATAACGCAAGACTCACAATGTGCATCGTTAACTACCAAGATTACTAAGGGTTGTTAGCCTCGTAAAGTTTCTTATACTTGAGTGAATTTCGTTGAAACCTTCAGAGAGGTTCTTTCGCAATGAGAATAATACTAGTACAAATGCAGTGAGCTTACGTATCTTAGCATTGGGTGGAACAAATTCACAACCATTGACCTAACTCCCCTCTCAGGATGTCGTTCTCTCGACCATCTGTATCTGAGAGGGAACAGGTTGACATCTGTAGATATTTCACCCCTATTCCATTGCAAAGCTCTTGAACTTCTGGATATCAGTAAGAATAGGCTGACGTCTATGGATCTATCCCCCCTCATTGGTTGCAAGGATCTAAAGACCCTGAATTTGACAAGGAATAAAATCAAAGACTTGGATATGTCCCCTCTTAACAGTCATTCTTACATAGATATCAAGTGGAAAAATTAGGTGTTTATATCCTAATGAGGAACATGCACAAATAACAGGCATCCGATTCTCGAACAATATGAACCTGGTGCAAGTTTTTAACAGACACACAATCATCTAGAATCGGGTGAGAAAGATTTCAAGAGATACTGATGAAAATGCAAGGTCAGACGATTCTCCAGAAGAGAGAAAAATCAGGATAAAGGTGGTAGATGATGAGAACCTGCAGAAAAATCTGACTGATCCATTACTCACAAGGATTCAACTCAGCAATCCGAATATTCATGATGCAGATTTCTCAATCCTTGGCTCCTTTCCAAGACTTGATACTCTAAATATTGGCAAAGCTGTGATTCGGAGGTCCCTCATCCCACTACTATCAAGTATAAAGAACCTCAAGGAACTTAGCTTTGGCATGTGTGAGTTTGTTTCCCCATCCATTATCGAAGATATCTCTTCTGTTGGTAGTCTCACCAAACTCAGTTTTTTCGCAACTAGAGGATTGAACGGAATGAATCTTAATCCTTTAGGAAACTGTAGCTTACTAAGGGATATTTCTTTGGAAAACAATGGATTATCGAATATAGATATTGGTTTTGTTAGATCTCTACAGAACCTCCAAGTTCTACATCTTCAATACAACCCACTACGTTCGGTTGACCTTAGCTCGATCTCATTTTGCGCGAATTTTGAACTACTTAGACTTAACAGAGCATTGATTGCGGAGATAGATCTTAGTCCACTTGCATCATGCCACTATATCAAACATATATCACTCTCATCAAATAACCTGAGTGAGATCGACCTTCACCCACTCGCAGGTACAGAGATTGAAGAACTCTATATACACGAGAATGAACTGCAAACCGTAGACCTCACTCCCCTCACTGAATGTCCCAATCTACAAAGACTCATTATTGCGTCAAACAAACTAACAACCATTGATCTTTCGCCACTCTCCAATTGCAAAGAACTTAGCTATCTGGGTATTGGTGCTAATAAATTCAAGACCATTGACCTCACACCTCTTGCAGAATGTCACTCACTTGAAGAACTGAGCCTATTTGATGGAAGACTAACTTCAATAGACCTGACTCCACTTGCTCAGTGCAAAAATCTTGAATCTATAGATCTCCAGTATAATAGATTGAAATCAGTAGACTTGAAGCCTCTTGCTGATAGTAGTGCTTGTTTTGTTACTGTGAATCTTAAAGACAACAAAATCGATGAACTCGATACGTCTCCTATTGATGGTCATCCTTCAGTACATGTCCAGTGGTAGAATCAACGATTCTGGTTTTAGGAGAATTCCTTCTCAAATCCGAGTCTTCGTAGCTCGCTCTTGTAGTCTGCAAGATGCCAGATGTACTCTCTAAGACCTGGTGACAATTCTGTCACATGTTGTATGGTTTCAGAATTAGTAATCCTTAATTCAGAATCCATATCAGAGAGTGCTTGTTGCACCATCTCAATATCATCAGACCCACAATGTGTTCCTAGATCAAGTGCATTCAAAACAAGAAATCCATATGCTGTTAGCCAGAGAGAACGCAAGTCCAATCCCAAATCAGTATTCATAACTTCAACCTGCTCGATTTCTCCTTTTCGCAGGTCAGTGACCTTGTCAAATTTGTTTGCCAACTCAGGATACTCAGCCATTCGCTTAACGTCAAGACCAATGGTGGTTAGACCCAAATCAATTTGTGTAGATACTTGTGCTAAAATACGTTTGATAACTGCGTCTTGTCCATATTCACTCTGGATACGAAGTAACTCGGTGAGGAAGGGGCCAGCATCAACATCCATCATACCAAGCCATCTCAGATCCAACAGAGATAGCATGTTATGAAGGAGATGTATTGTTTTCCATCCGGGTTCATTCTCAATAACCGAATCAAGTATTTGAGTAATGACTCTGATGTCTTTACTGAAAACAGGTATATCATATTGAAGTGAAACGGTGATTTCGTTAGGGAGACTCCGGAAGTTTGTTTCACTATACAAAGTTTCAAGCCATTGAACACTGGAACTGACCTTGAAGTTTATCTCAAAGCTACCACGTGCTATTCTTGGAGATAGTCCTAAGGGTGTGAGATCAAGCTTTTGAAATCGGTTTCCATCCAAATAGATCACTGACAATTCTTCACAGAAAACAAAAGGAGAAAGGTCCATCGCGAGAATCTTGTTATCTGATAGCCCAAACTGCTCCAATTGAGTGCAGGCACTCAGGGGGTTGAGATCGATACCAGTAATCATATTTCTTGAGAGATTCAATTCTTCCAATCCAGTACAACTATTCAGTGGAGCTAAGTCAATAGTCTGCAGATGATTAGTTTGTAATTGTAGAATTTTCAACTCAGGACACGAGCTTAGAGGTGCTAAATCAATTTCCTGCAAATCATTCCTATACAAATATAGTTCCTCTAGATTGGAAAATGATCTCAAGGTTGTCAAATCAATTGTTTTGAACCGATTATCAAAAAGATACAGAACTTTGAGATTCTCACATTTCTTCAAAGGTTCAAGGTCAATGCTCTTTAGTCTATTAGTTCCAAGACCTAATAGTTCGAGATTAATACAACTTTGGAGGGGACTCAAATCAATATCTCTGAGCAAATTACCTGTAATAGAGAGTTCTCGCAGATCACGACATGCACTAAGTGGTGACAAGTCAATCGTGTCTAGTTCATTGTCCTTTAACCAAAGAAACTGCAACTTGGTGCAAGAACTCAGTGGAGTCAAATCGATGTGCTCAAACGAGTTATCAATTAAGCTAAACTTGACTAAGTTTCTACACGAACTCAAAGGTGTCAAATCGATATTCTCGATACTGGTTAGATGTAATTCTGTTTCGTTCTCATCAACCTCAATTTCTTCATGATCTCCATCTGTTAGCTCTATATCGAGAATTATCAATACAATCTCCCCTGATTAAACCACGATAGACTTGATTAATGAGTTTAGTGGTGAAGAACGAATCATATTACTTGCACACTCAAAACTTCTTATCAAATACCCAAGAAAGCACCCTCACAGATAATTGGTTGAATGAGTTCCTATGGAATAGTGAGGTCCCCACGTTACTCCACGTGGATTGAGTTGTTAGTTTTGAATGTTCTGCTAATTCAATTAATCAGTACACAGAATAACTAAGAAGGCAACACAAGTTTTTAACCGAAAGGAAAGCATTCGATGGTAGGTGATCACTATATCAAAAGAAGTTCCTGAAGACCCATCTCTTCAGAAACCAGTGGTTGAGAGAAAGAAGGTTCTACAAATTGTAGATGATGAGAAGCTTCGATGGTGTCTGACAGATCCCCTTCTAACCAAACTAGTTCTTTTATCTCCGGACATTTACAATGCTGACTTCTCCATATTAGAATCCCTGTCCAAACTGGAATCACTGAATATCAATAATGCAATTCTAACTTCTTCACTTCTTCCGATATTATCGAGCATTAAGAATCTAAAGAGCCTCCAATTAAGCAACTGTGATTTGGTGTCATCTTCTATCATCAAAGAGGTATCTTCCAAAGAGGGTCTCCGTGAATTCAGTATTAGTTTTTGTAGAGGAGTGCACAATTCAGATTTCACTCCCTTGGGAGAGTCCAAGTTGCTCAGAAGAATCAACCTCTTTAACAACAGTTTGACGAGAATCAATCTTGATTTTGCGAGGTCTTTGTCGGAACTGAGAACTCTCGACATATCAAGTAATCCGCTACGATCTATTGATCTAGGTCCTCTTTCATCTTGTGCTGAACTCAGAGAACTTACTGTGTTTGAAACAGATATTGAAGATGTAGACCTTACTCCTCTAGCATCATGTGCACACATCGAGAAAGTGTCACTCCCATCGAATAAACTCAGTGAGATAGACCTTAGTCCTCTGTTTGGTTCTGAAATACAGGAACTCTACTTAGATGATAATCAGCTATATAATTTAGACCTGACTCCTCTCTCTGAATGTCGCCAATTGAACCGGTTATTGATCAATAAGAATAGACTAACATCAATTGATCTGACCCCCCTCTCTGAATGCAAAAAACTCAAGTATCTTAACATTGGGGAGAATAAATTCACAACCATTGACATAACTCCTCTTTCTGAATGTCGTTCTCTCGACCATTTGTATCTGAGAGGGAACAGGTTGACATCTGTAGACATTGCTCCTCTCTTTCATTGCAAAGCACTTGAACTTCTGGATATCAGCGAGAACAGGCTGACATCAGTGGATCTATCGCCCCTCGTTGATTGTAAGGAACTGAAGACCCTAAATCTGACTGGAAACAAAATCAAAGACTTGGATAGGTCGCCTCTTAATAGTCATCAATACGTGGACATCAAGTGGAAAAATTAGGTGGATATGTCCTATTATGCAGGTAGGGATTACAAGATAACAGACTCCGGCGGGTCAAATGGAGCAACTCTTACTGTCGATGAGGTCAGCTGGTACGAATACTAGTATATAGAAATTAATATCAACAAGTAAAGATAGTAGAATGTAGAGTGATGGAAACCTTGGAGTTCTTAGCATCTATTGAAACAGGATATGAACGGCCTACATACGTTATATGGACTATGTGGCTGTTCATTTCCATTCTTTCTATTGCGATTTTTGTACCATTCCTTGTGCCGTCGGATGCAGGGTTGTTCTCAAACACATTACATGCCATAAATACCGTAGCCATGGTATTCATTCTTGGAATACCATTTTCATTGAGTTCAGTAATCTTGGTAAGGAAAGATAAAAGAGAATCACGGGAAATTGACCTTAGATCTATTGGTATTACCTACATAGTCTGC
>SDBU01006800.1_pt1 | contig 13369 bp, 26 predicted proteins | sample 2277071 | NCBI WGS metagenome assembly SDBU01 (sample SAMN10397929, study PRJNA504765) | marine sediment metagenome | isolation source: marine sediment core GS08_GC12, 126 cmbsf | place: Arctic Ocean: Gakkel Ridge, Loki's castle | collected 2008 | reverse complement strand
ATTCAATGTTAAAGAGATTAGTTGTGATGCTGGTTATTTAAGCAGAAAGAATGTCAAGGCTATTGCTGATATAGGGGCTGTACCTTTCATTATGGGGAAAAAGAATATAAATGTTCCAATGAAAGGTTATAGTTCGTGGGCGTTAATGCTTAGATTATGGAGGAAGCATCAGGTGTATTTTTCTGAGAGATACTATCGGAGAAGTAATGTTGCAAGTACCTGTGGAGCTTTGAAAAGGAAATTTGGGGATTTCTGTAGAAGTAAGAAACCTGAAAGCCAAGAGTCAGAAATATTGGCTAAGATAGTTTGTTACAATGCTGCTATTCTTGCTGAATCGTTGCTCAGTTATGATTTGAAGGGGGGTTTTATTGTTAGTTAAAGCAATTCAATCTTTGAAAAAGGTTCTTACATTAAATATATCTAAACCGCTTTTTCCCTTAATTTTATCTCTAATAAAGACAAAAAGTAAAAGAAAAATGGAATATGTAAGAATTAATACTAATGGTTTAGGCATATATTTAGCAAGAAAAACAATTAAAAATGCTGAAATAAATCCAATAATCATTATTACAGTAACAAAAGAAATAATCCAAGCTAAAATAAGTCCGAACTTTACTACTGTACTTTCCTTAAATTCATATTTTGGAATGTTAATCATTATAAAAATAACAGCACAATAAATAAACAAAAAACCCATTAAATAATAACCCATAGTCTTAAAAATGTTAAAAAGAATGAAAACCCAATATGAATCAAAAGTTGGTGACCAATTAAGAAACCAAGCCAACCCTCCAACTAATATTGCAGATATTGCTAAAGAAGCGTATAGTCCATATTTTTTTATCATATCTACTATATCTACTAAGAATGTTTTTAAATTTTTCCAAAGAATTTTCATTTGATTAGTTCCTTTTTGGGATAGTTTTTGGACAAAGCCTGGTTTTGAGCGAAGCGAAAAAACGTAAAGGTTTAGAAATTTATTTCTTTAATTCATCTACTTGACCTTTATGCAATATACAATTCTTATAGCATACTAATATCGCAAATGCGTGTGATGTTCCTTCTTCTGCTTGAACTTTAACCTCTTCCCCCTCCCTTAATATTATATCTTTCATTTTATCACATCCTCATCCATACCTAATAATTTATCAAACATTTTTATTGTTTTTCTATATTGTAATGGTGATTGAATTGATAACCAATTACCAAAATTTCTTATTCTATTTGTAATCAAATTAAATTGGATTTCTAAAGCATAATTTATTTTCTCTTTTTGACTAATGATGTTACTATTTAATCCGCTTTCATTTTTTCTATACCAAATTCCTTCTTGTTCTCCATCATAACAATTTGAAAAGTGTTTATTCATTATTTCATATACTTGTTTTTTAATTATTTCTTGTTCCATTTTCAATTACCTCTTCTTTCTTCCGTGTAAATAAAAGTATTCCACCAACTATGATTACAATAGAAATAACTACAATACTTATAATCAAACCAGTATTTTTTTTCTTTTCTTCTGTTATTTGTTCCCTTACAACTTCTTTTGGTTCTTCTGTTTCTTTTTGTTCTGTTTCCTCTGGTTCTTCTATCTCTTTTGGTTCTTCTTTAGGTATTATTTTTCCTTTCTTTATGGTTTTCTTAGGAAGGATATATGTCTTTGAGCTGCCCCCACTACTGCTACTTGATTGTGTTGCTGGTTGCGACCAAACTAAATTAATGCTTTTTGTTGAAAAGTTAGTACAGAAATTTACTAGATTGTTATTATATGCAAATGAAATTGGTGTTCCATTGACACTTACAGTAGATGGTTCTTTCCCTGCTGTATAAATATCAAAACATTTGTATCCGCTTGATGTTACAACCAAATCTATCCTCTCTGTTGTTGTGATAACTTCGTCTAATATGACATCAAATTCCGGTATTATGACATAATCTTCCTTAGTTTCAACGAAAGTTAATGTTTCTCCTGGCGGGATAACCCTGTCAATTACTATGTTGTTTGGCAACTCAATCTTTTTTGTTATGTTCTTATCTGTTGGATTGGTTGTATTAATCTCCCAAGGTTTCTCCGCAGTAGGTTCTTCCCTGTAACCAAACACTTCAATTCTAGCTGTATAGTTGCCTTCAAACCTGTAATCTGCCTTAAACTTCAATGTAGTTTTATTATTAGGGCATAAACATTTATAATTTCCCAGACTTTCTTCTGTGCATTCAGGGGTAAGCATATATTCATTTCCTATTTCTTGCGGTGCTAATGTTATGTTTACCAACACCTCAACACATTCCCCTTCAAATATTGTAAATTCTTCTCCTGCCACTAATCCATTAACTAAAGGCATTAATAATAAAGTAAGTATTATTGCTATTATATTTTTCATTTTGGTTTACCTCCCTATATTAAAAAAATAAAAAAAATTACTGTGGAACTATATTAGTTGTCACAGTATATTCTCCCTCTGCACCCAGATCATATGTTTTTGCTAAGTCAAACTTAACTGATTCTCCAGGTTCAAGAGTTATTATGTTTTGAGCAACACCATTGATTGAAACGCCCCTTACCTTTGATGTGCTTTGTGCAATCCATCCTAAAGTTTCAATCTGAATTCCATAGACCTTTGTGTTGGTATCAACTGTTACTGAAGAGCCACAGGCTTCTGTGTGCCACACATCAGTAATCTCACAACAATTTGTTCCTCTGTCTCTACCACTTATCCAAGTTGATAATGTAGCCGTGTTGTGGTTGCAATCTGTTACTCCTGGCCCTGGTGCTTCGGAATATAGCCAGGCTGTTACTGAACCGTCTGCTGTGAATGTTGTCCATACATTTCTTTCTTCATCTAACATATAAGCATCTGGGTATCCAGCAGTAGCTCCATTGTGTGCCCATTCTATTTTAAGCACATCATCAACACCATCTGTCAAGTTCCCTGTTGTTAGGTCTTTCTTACTTTCAAACTTTCCATCGTTGTTTGTGTCCAATAGTATGTTAATGCTTGATGGGTATCCAGAAATCACATAGTAGTCATAAATAATGTCTCCTAAAGAACCTAATGCTACGGGTGTATCAAATATGTATGTTATCTGAGTTCTTCCTGCATCAAAGTCCTCACCTACATATCCATCCTCTGCGTAGGTTATATATGCTGCTTCCTGCAAATACTCTTCCACTATGGTTACTGATCCATCATCCGGACTAACTGTTGTCACTATATCTATTGGTGCGTTCACACTTGTCAACGAAGTTATTGTATATGTTTCTGTTGTTATTGTTTCTCCCCCCACTGCACTTGTACTCTCTGTGCAAACATTATCACTACAATCTCCACCCCCAATAATTACTGACCTATCTATTGTGTCTGTCTGTGTTATTACACCAAAACTTGTTAGCAAAGCATAAGCACCAGTCATTACTAACAAACCCACTAACAAAACCAAACCCGCCTTTATTGTCTTTTTCATTTTATTTTCCTCCTGTTTATTTTTTTTCCATAACTTATTCCACAATTCTTAAACTTCTCGTTAAACCTCGCTTCCATCATTCTTGTATTTCCTTCTCTTCCCTTTCTCTCCATATTCCAGGCACTTCTTCCATTATTTGATTCACAAATCCCTTTAGCATATCGTTTCTATATTCAATCAGTCTTTCCTTTGGCATCTGCGGTTCTATCCTGTTTATTAACCATTTAAAATAAGATTTAATACAATTAAGAATAAAATTTCTTAGTTGTGGAAGTTCAACAAAATAAATACTCGTTCTTTCGTATGCCCCCCCTTTTTCTTTTGGCTTTAAATAAAGAGATAATCTTATCTTATCCCTTCTTTTTTTTTCGTCTACTGGATAATAATATATATGATATGCCTGGTAGCTTTTTTCACTTATGTTTCCAGCTACCCTTTGTTCTCTGAATAGGTCTATTGATTCAGATGTTTTTTTGCTGTATCTTTTGATTGTTTCTGGCATTTTATTCCAGCACACTTTCTGCCGTTCTTATCTGTGAATCCTTTATTTTTATGTTGACTTCCATCTGTTTCTTTCTTTTTAATAACTTATCCCTTCTATTTTTTAAATCTTCAATACTAGCTTTTATTAATTCTTTCTTGATGTTCATCTTTATCCTCCTCCTCTTCTACAAATGTTTCTTCTATTGATAGCTTTTTCATTTCCAATAATACCCACAATCTTTAATATCATAAGTAATCCTGTTAGGATTTATTCTTTTGCTATATGGTGACTTTAAACAAAGAACCTTTAATATTGTGTTTCTAAACCAAGTGTTGTAAACTATACATAAATTATTTTTTAAAAATGGACATTTATGCGATTCGCAGCACTTGCCACATTGAAGGCATTTTCCCTTTCTTCTTTTTAAATCTGCTTCAAACTCTTTTCTCTTGAAAAAATAAATATAATGTTTCTCTAAAAAAGAGATTAGTCTTTTCATTTTTTATACTCCCCACAAGTCTTGCAGAATGTCCTTCCGGTTAGTTTTGTTTTGTATAGTTGATTCTTACATTTCCTGCATATATCCTTTAGTTTAATCATTGAACGACTGTAAGTTCCGGTTACTTTGTTTCTGTGCATTTTAAATTATATAATTTATTTCTTCTGACATTTGTGGCATAACATTAATTTTAATGTTGAAGAATCTATATGAGTTCCACATTTAATATTAGTTAACTTTCCGTTTCTGATGTCTTGTGCTTGGAATAAAATTTTATTGCACCCTTTCGATTTTTCCTTTGACATTAATTTTTTTAATCATTCATCCATTTTAATAACAACATTTATATAGTAGTATGGATATTAGTATATTGAAGGAAAGGGGCATAGCTCGTTGGCGTGAATAGTTAAGCTAAGTCCTTATGCCTTCTTTATGAATTTTAACCGAAATAATCTGGCTTCTCCTTGGGAGTTATACCATTGAACGGTTTGATTTCCTTTTTTAACCTGGCACATTCTATCTTCGTCACAAACCCCAGTGCCTTTATGATCTTGTCAATATCTGAAACCAGGACATCTGAATTAATCACATCATCCATAAAATCATCTACTCTCTTCCTTATCTGTTCATCATTAGTTTCATCATTCCTCTTATCCTTTGAGTAGTCTATCCAAAACTTCTTCCCATTACCCAAATCCAAAAAGTATCTCTTATCTATTTTTTCTAAAAACTCTGCAAGATAGCTGTCAATCCTTTCATAGTGTGATGGTTCTAGTTCAATAGAGGCTGTTTTAATCCCTATCTTTGATATTTTGTCCATATACCCCAATGCCTTGTTAAAAGCCTTAAAATGAGCCTCTTCTGTGTCCTCTGCTATTATATCGTGAATCCTTATTGATACTTGTTTAGGGTTTATTATAATTGTCCCATCATCAAAATAAGCATAATAAATAAAATCGTTATTCCACTTAACTTTATGAGTACCATTAGGCACCATTTCATTTAATCTATCAGGACTGAAATTACTTTTGTCACTTATTGGTAATTTATATTTTAAATAATGAGTTGAAAGTTGGTTTTTACGGCACTCCCTTCCCTTACTTACGACATCCCCTAAATTTCCTTTTGTAGCATCTATATAATTAGCCCCATAATCAGTAATTGTAAAATAACCTAATCCTTTTTTCTCCACCATCTTTTCTTTTTGTAGTGTTATTAATATAGAGTATATCGTAGAACGTGGTACATCATTTTCCCTAGAATATCTTTTAATATTTAATCTCTTTTCTTTATTATAACACATATAACGCAATAACTTCAATTTACTTTTTCCAAGAGAAACCAAAGGGAGTGTGTGTCTGATTGTGTTCTTATGATTACGTTGGATGTCGGATTGTACTCTTTTAGAATTATGTAGGCTAGTATGTGGACCTTGCCTTTCAAAAACTTTGAGATTTTCTATTCTATTATCATATTTTAATTTATTTATATGATGAACAACGCTTTCTTGTTTTAAATATAATTTTCCCCCTATCTCAATTAAATTGATATTGTTGGGATCGTGTTTCCTTAACCAATTTTCCATTACTACCCTATGTTCTCTTACAAATCCATCTATATTTCTATATGGGTGTTTTCCGTCATAAATGAATGTGTAATTTGTTTCCTTATAACCTTTCTTCTTTCGTAGGGTGTCGGATTTCATTTTCCCATATACCAAAAAAAGATAAGCACACTAAGACATATTGCTACAATAAAATAAACTAATGGAAATATTCTTTTTCCTTCCTGTTCTGAATGGTCATAACACATTTACAAAAACCTCTCCAATAATTTCTTTTTAAGTGCTTTGCTCAATACTAATAAATTGATGTTTTCTTCAAAGTCATTCTCTAAATTATAAAGGGCCGTTTCCTTGTTTGTAACTGTATAAATCAACTTATAAGGATAATCTATTACACAAAACCTATTATGCTCTCTTGGACTAGCAAGATGTCCGTGAAGGCCTCCTGTCTCTGCGTAGATTCTTCTGTGTTTCTTTAAAGAAAGTAAAGACCTGTCAGATTTTATTCCAATCAATTCTAACACAGTAGGCATTATGTCTATCGTACTAGCGAAATAAGAAACTCTTTTTTTCTTTAAATTCATAAACAAGAAAGTATTTAAAGTGATGTTATAAAGAAAGTTCCCGTGATAGTTCTCTCCTTCTCTTTCTCCTAAGTTAATCCCGTGATCTGAAAATATAATCACTTTGCCGTCTTTAGGAATATAAGGATATATTCCTTTAAGGTAATTGTCTATTTTAATTACATAGGATTTATACACTTTAGGTGTTACTTTAATCTTCTTTTTGATTAGTTTGACGTGAATGTCAGAGTTATGGATAAAAGTAAATGAGTTTTCTTTGATTGACTTTAAAATCTTAATATGTCGTTTTGTTAAGTTAGTCTTTCCTTCCTCGTAAGTAGAGTATTCATCAAAAAATTTACTTGTCAAGACTACTGAATTATAAGTATCTGCCCTAGTGCTGTAATTGTTTTCCTTGAAATACTGTTGTATTGTCTTTCCTTTGAATTTGTCTAATTTATAATATCCGTTAATTCCGTGTTGATAAGGATATAGTCCGCTAAAGATAGAATGAAGTGAAGCAATAGTATAAGGAGCTACTGTAAACATCTTGTCGAAGTAAGTTCCTTTTAGCTTGGAAAGAAAAGGCATATACCTTACATAATCTGCTCTAAGACTATCAAGGCATATCATTATTACTTTCATTTTAAGTCTTTCTTTAACTCCATCAACATATTTCTATTTATTAAATGAAGTTCTTTATCAGACTCTCCAATCATATACTTGCCCATAAACTTTTTAAAAATTTCATTTACATTCATTTTCATAACTCCTCAAACTTTTTCATTATCTGCTTTGTCAATCTCCTACTGCAGCCTTTGTTTTCCATATGAAACTGAACTCCGATTATTCTTTTCTGTTCGTTGTAAACCCCTTCGATAGTTCCATCATCTGCATACAGAAATGGTTTAAGCCCCTTGCCTAACTTGTTAATGGCTTTGCTATGAAAGCTGTTTACTATATGATGCCCGTCCTTTATGTAATCTGTAGCTTTAAGTTTATGGATTATCTTTTTCATATCTATATCTCCTGTGTCTGTAATACATTGGTGTTTTTCAGAGTAATTGAAAGTTCCGTTGAAATAGTAATTCACAGTCCACATCCCACAGCATATCGCTAAGATAGGTATTTTTCTGTCTAATGCAGTTTCTAAGACTTCCCTTTCAAACTTCTTGATTTCTTCTGTGTAGCATTTATATCCACCTGCCAGGACTAGAGCTTCAGGCTGCAGCATATCGAAGTATTCGTTTATGTCAGTACCCATAAAAGGAATCAAGTTAATCTGATGTCCGAATCTATCAAAGAAAGGATAGTATTTTCTTTCTATTACTATGAACTTGTGTTCTTTTGTGTCGTAGTATCTCGGTGTTATTGCTAATTTCATATTAACCTCCCCTTTGGTGGTTTTTCCAACTTACCACAACAGGCTTCTAATCCACATTTTTTACACTTATGAGTTAACCAATCATAAATCTTTTTGTCTTTTTGATTAAGACATACATCCTTAGTAATCTTATGTTCAAACAAATGATTACATTTCATTTCTTACCTCCAAAGAATTTCTTAATCGGCTTCCAAAAGTATTTAACTAGAAAAGCCACCGCCGTTCCAAATACCGTAACTAGAATAATCCAAAGCTGTGATAATATCATAGCTCCAGTTCCAGGGTCAATATATGCTTTTTTGTATAATCTTCCCAGGGGGAAATTTGAAATTTTAGATTTCATATTCATTTTGTCTCCTCCTCCTTCTTGATATATTTACTTTATGTACTGTGTTGCTTGTGTAACAACTCCAGCAAACCCTACCCCAGCAAAGATTATTACAATACATATTCTTACATTTCCGTTTTGTATATGTCATTATGTTTTAGTAAAGCCCCCGACTTTTTACTTTGTTTGTTTTAACATTAACTTATAATAATCCGTTTTTTTCATCCATATCAAATCTCTTCTACAACTATTATAAATTAATTTGAATAAACAATAAATAGGAACAAACCAGGATAGGATAATACCCATAAAATAAACATCATAGGTTAATTCTTTCTGTATGTTACCTTCTTTATCTTTTGAACATAATTGTATTTCTTCTTTCATTTTCTTAACCTCTCGATAGTCTTTTATTTTGGATTAACAATGGTACTAAACTGATACTGTCAATATCTCCAGGGATTGTTATACCTAAAATATCTAATACTGTAGGAAATATATTAATCGTTCCTATCCTTCTTTCTATTCTTTGTGGTTTGAACTCTTTAGGATAATGGATTATAAACGGAACGTGGATAATCTCTTCATATAATGTAGCTGAATGGCCGAATCCATAATGCTCGTAGAACTCTTCTCCGTGGTCTGCCACCAGGATTATAATAGTATTGTCTTTTATTCCTAACTCATCTAATTTGTCTAGCAATTTCTGAAAGTGTTTGTCTAAATAAAATATCTCTGCATCATATAAATTTACTATATAATCTACTAATCCTTGAGAAACATTATCCCCTCTTTTTCCTGACCTTGCTTCCCTTACCTCTTCATAATCCCGTGTTTCATTTGTAAACAAATGTTTGAACTTATCATTTTTATAAGGTGCGTGTGCATCTATGTAAGTCATAAACATAAAAAACTTCTCATCTTTGTTTTTCTCCAGCCATCTGAAAACATCTTTGTTTAATTCCTCTGCAGTTCTCTGGCCGTCTGTCTTGAGTATCTTCTCTTCAAAGATGGGAAAGATTAATCTTATTACTGATCTTATGCTAAATGTTTGATATGTATTTGAATACTCAAAGAAGTCTAACCTGTCTTTATATTGATTAAATCCCTGTGCAAATCCATACTTTTCTTTAGTAAATATTGCTGTTGGAAAACCGATTGTATTGTAACCCTTTCCCCTTAAAACCTCTGCTAAAGTTACTTCTGTTTCGCTTAAATATTGATTACTTTTACTTGCTTTATGACTAGACGGGTATCTTCCTGTAAACATAGAAGCATAACTTGTAAGGCTGAACGCACCAACTGAAACTGCATCGTCAAACACAACTGACTCTTCTGCAAACTTGTCTATGTTTGGAGAAGTATTCAATGGATAGCCATAAAGAGAAAGATGGTCTGCACTAACTGCGTCTAATACTATGAGTAACACATTAGGCTCTGAAGCACATACATTAGCTGCTAAGATTAACAACAATCCGATTAAGATAAGTTTTCTCATTCTTGATTATGTGTATAGATTCTTTTATCTCACCAATATAACCTTGCGTATTTTTTCTGTTATTAAATCTTAATTCCAACAATAAAAATCCTATTTTTTGCTTTTGTAGGATATGTCGAATAAATGTCCTTTTGAAAAATTAGGTGAAACTTCTTTTTCAAGTAATTAAATTTAGATTCAAACTTATTTTCTAAGATGTCTTCCGCCTGGCTTTCAAAAAATATCATTCCGTTCTCTTTAAGTAAAATACATAAAAACTATTTCAGTTAATTTCCTATGCTCTGAATGTTTCATTCTACCTCATAGATTTTCTATGGCTTTCATATTTCTTACAACCACAACCTGGCATAAGACATTGTCCTGGTGACATAGGGTACATATAATGTTGATATACAAAATCTCCACAGGTGCATTCAATTTCTTTTGTTTTATCCATTTTCAATCCTAAAACTTTTGATTAATGTATGCTGTATAGATGAAGGGCGAGAGTATTTTAATATTAATCGAGCCTTTCGTTTTACAGCTATTAACCGATGTAAATTGCTATATTATTTTTTATGGGGTTTCGGCTTTTGAAAATAATAAATGCTACAGTTCTTATATTTCTCATTAAACCATAAATCAAAAGGGAATGGGCCCACCTTGCAACTCAATGGTCTATCTTTATAGTTAGTGCATTTGTTGTCTTTTAGATATTCACAATTCCATTCTTTTGTTCTACAACAATCACCACAATTATTACACTCTCCCTTATGTTTTGAATATACCTTTAATGCAACCTTTGGAAAATACTTACATAACCATTTCCTATATCTTAATGCTAAGTAGCCTAATATTCTCATTTGTCTTTATTTTGTAATATTCTTTTGTTGTTAATTTTATTTTAACTTAATCTTCTTCATCTTCTTTAGGTTCGGGGGCTTTTTTATAAATTCCCAAATTTCGTATAATGTTTGCGGTTCTCACGAAGGATTGCCTTAATCAGTCATAATAATCTTTCGTTCATTATCGGTTCTTTTCGGTATTTTTCCTGTGCCATTACAAGCAGGGCAATCTTTTGTTAAATCGCAATTAAGTCTAGAAGCCTTTTTAGGCTTCGTAGTTTTTTGGGCTTTTTCCAACGCTTCCACATCAAAACCCACAATTATCTCACCGTTGAAATCTATTACAGGAATACCCATTTGTCCTGATTTATCAATCAATTCCGTTTTATATTTCTCTTCGCTTACATCTCTCTCTTCATATTTAATTTTATTCTCATCTAAAAATTCCTTGGCTTTAACACACCAAGGACAATTAGTTCCTGTATATAGTATTACTGACATTTTCTTTTCCTCCTTAAAAGCCCAAAAAATTGGACTTAATGTTTAGTCATCAGAAGCCTTGCCCGACCCCTTACAATCTTCACAATAATGTTTAATCTTCTCGTCAAATATATCTGTGATATAACCTAACCCCTTACAATCAGGGCAAGGTTTGGGTGAGCCTTCAGGCGAACCTGATGACGATAATTCAGTTCCTTCCTTTTTGGAAGTTGAGAGGGATTTATTGAACTTCTTATTACAAATATATATAATTCTTTGAGCTTTCCATTTAGGCGTATAATCTTTATACTTACGCCAAACTTCCTCTATTATTGCCATACTTTCTTTAACTGAAATTATGTCTTTCATTTTATTCCTCTCAAAGTTTTAATTGAACTGAATGTTTAGTTAATCGAAGATAAAAATCTCCGATTTTTATTTTGGGTGAGTGACGAGTGAGCTTGGCGAACGAGGAATGAACCGATTAACATTAATTAATTTCCTTTCCCCTACGGAGTGGGGGAAAGTTGCGTCCGCAAAGTTAATTTTTTGGAGGGATTATTTCTTTAAAGTCCCCCACCGTTTTTTGTTTTTTCTTAAATGCACTTTCAAATATATGTAGCCCTGTTTTTGGTTCTACACAATTTCTTAAAACTTTACGCTTATCAACATTATATCCATTTAAATCAAAACCTTTTCTTTCTGATAATATACCCATATCTGCATGATGATTCCTACTTTGCTTCTTCATTTTAGGTATTATAAAGTTAGCCCAGAACCAATGCTTATTTATCTCTTGTGGTTGTATTAAAGGTTTGTAATAAGCTATTGTATTCTCAACAACCCATTTTCCTTTGAAGTTATACTGCAAGAATATTATCTCTTGGTATAAATCCATATTAGGATATATTGCTTCGTTCTGTCCAAATCTAACTGCTAAATTCTGCCTTATCTGACTATGTGTGGGGCATGGTGGGCTACTCCATATAAAATCGAAGCTTTTAAAATAAACCAATAGGAAATCGTGAGCGTCCATAACTATAACTTTATCATTAGGAAAGTTATCTTGGTAAATCTTAGCTATCTCTTTATTATTCTCAATAGCAGTTATTTGATGTTCATTACCCCATAACTTTCTATTTCCTCCAATTCCAGCGTAAAGGTTTAATATCTTCATTTTTTCTTGTGGGTTTCTTTTACTTGTTTATATATATCTTCTAAGGTATTTAAGGGTAAATCCTGAAATCCAAATGAATTAAGATAACTAGACATAACTTTATGTATTACCTTTATCCTTAGTTCTTCTGTTAATGGTTCTATGCTTTGTCTGGTATAACCATCATAACTTCCTGCTTTATTCCCATTATCTCTTCTAAATTTATTACCATTAACTATTATGAAACATTTTGTTACTCTTTCTACTCTACCTATAGAACCTATTTCTCTTAGCCTACCACTTACATAAACTCTATCATCCTTTTCTAAATCGTGTATTTCCATTTTTCTTCTAAGGTGGGGGACTTTTTTTATATTTTCTCCAAAAAAATTATTGAAATTAATGTTTCGTGAATCGGCGAAGCCCGAAAGTATTGTTATTTTAATTGAGGGTTTCGTTGTTCACGAATTATGCGATAGTTTGGGACTATATTTCTTTTTTAGCCCCCGACGTTTTCTTAGGTACTTCTGCTATTTTTTCAAACACTGATATTATTGACACATTACTAAATTGGCTACTTTGCCTAATATGTGTTTCTTTTAGTTTAACAAATTTTGAAGTAGGTATCCAAGTAGCATTATAAATTATTTGACCTCCAATTTTACATACTTCAACAAGTCTAAAGAATAACTTAGGCCTAAAGTAATGTCCTATTTTCCAAGGTGGATCACTAATTACTGTATCAAAAGTATTATGTTCATAAGGCAACTTATCCTTAAAAAAATCGTAAGCCTCCCTCATAGATAACTCTGGGTTTAAATCAAGTCTTACATCTCCTATCTTTGATTTTCCACAAGGAACATTCAGAGTATAACCTTTAGCTCTCTCCTTAACAAAATCCTCTATTTCTTTCTCCCACATAAAGGCCTCTCTAAAGTCTAATTGCCTTACAAACCCTTTTTTCTGTTTCTTTTTTATCATTCTTTACCTCGTTAGTCGGGGGCTTTTTTATAGATTCCCCAATTTCGTATAATGTTTGCGGTTGAAACGATAGTCCGCAACTATTTCTTTTAGTTATAGATATTGCGGATTTTGTTTAACCGCAATTAAGCTTAGGGCGTTAGCCC
>SDBU01006799.1_pt1 | contig 13370 bp, 11 predicted proteins | sample 2277071 | NCBI WGS metagenome assembly SDBU01 (sample SAMN10397929, study PRJNA504765) | marine sediment metagenome | isolation source: marine sediment core GS08_GC12, 126 cmbsf | place: Arctic Ocean: Gakkel Ridge, Loki's castle | collected 2008 | reverse complement strand
TATTGGCATCATTGATAAAATTTCGCCAAAAAACACAGCAGAATTGTCAAAAATTTTAGAGCGATTTTTAGAATATATATCTGAGAAAAAAATTAATTCTTCAAAATTTTACAAACAGATAAATCATAAAAAGGATTAAAAATGTTATCATATCTTGAAATTAATCTAAAAAATATCACTGAAAACGTCAAGAATTTAAAAAAGGCGATAGGTGAAGTTAAACTTTTGGCTGTGGTTAAATCTAATGCCTATGGTCATGGTTTGGTGCCGGTTGCGAGAGCAGTTGCAAAAGCTGGAGTAGATTATTTGGGGGTTGATAATATTGAAGAGGGATTAGAACTAAGAAAAGCCAGACTGAAAACTCCGATTTTGGTTTTTGGTTGGCCAGAGCCGGATTTGGTTGAAAAAGCGATAAAAAAAGATTTAACCTTGACGGTTTTTGACCGCGATACTTTGAGGATGATTTCCAAAGCGGGATTAAAATTAAGGAAAGCGGCCAAAGTTCATGTTGAAGTTGAAACTGGGATGAATAGATATGGTTTGATGCCTAACGAAGTCGTAGATTTTTTTCAATATCTAAAAAGAACACCTAAAGTTGAATTAGAAGGAATATATTCTCATTTTGCTTCAGCTGAAAGTCGGGATAAAGCCTATACTTTTAAACAATTAGGAGCTTTTCAGAAAATTTTAGAGGAATTGCGAAGAGAAAAAATAGAAATACCAATAAAACATATCGCTAATTCAGCAGCTACTTTGTCCATGCCGTCAGCCCATTTTGATATGGTCAGATTAGGAATTTGCATTTATGGATTATTCCCATCTCCAGAATTGGGGACATTTTTTGAACTTAAACCTGTTTTGGAATTGAGGAGTAAAATTGTTTCATTGAAAAAGCTGCCTGGCGGAGAAAGAGTTAGTTATGGCGGTTCTTATTTAACAGGAGCGCCAACTATGGTGGCAGTAATTCCATTAGGTTATGCTGATGGATATGATAGGAGATTGTCTAATTTTGCTAAAGCCTTGGTGAGTGGACAGAGAGCGAGAGTGATTGGAAAAATTTGTATGCGGGCAATGATGTTGGATGTTTCCGGAATTGAAGGAGTTAAGGTCTCAGATGAGGTGGTTTTGATTGGGAAACAAGGAAATGAGCAAATAACCGCTGGAGAGTTAGCCGGTTTGCTGGGAACAATTAATTATGAAGTCGTTTCTCAATTATCTGAAAGTTTGCCACGGATTTATATAAAATAATTGGCGGGTTTTGTTCGGTAGAATGGAAAAAATCTTTATTTGGGAGAAAAATCTAGCTTTAATTTTTGGATATTTTGTGTTATATTTAAATGGGAAGTTGGGAAGATGAACAATAAAATGGAACAATTGGTTTCTTGGGCTAAAAGAAAAGGTTTTATTTTTCAATCATCTGAAATTTATGGCGGGATAAGTGGTATATATGATTTTGGTCCCCTAGGCGTGGAGTTGAAAAATAATCTTAAAAAATTATGTTGGAAGCGATTCGTCGAAAATCGAGATGATGTAGTGGGGATTGAATCTTCGGTTTTGATGGATAAAAAGGTTTGGGAAGCTTCAGGGCATGAAAAGGGATTTAAAGATCTAATGGTAGAGTGTAAAAAGTGCCATCATCGATTTAAAGCCGATGATTTAGTTTCTAAAAAATGCCCAGATTGCGGTGGGGAGCTAACCAAAGAAAAACAATTTAATTTAATGTTTAAGACTTTTGTTGGGCCGACAGAGGATACCGCTTCTATCACTTATTTGCGGCCAGAAACCGCTCAAGGAATGTTTTGCGATTTTAAGCAAATTTTGGTCTCTAGCCGGAAAAAGTTGCCTTTTGGCATTGCCCAGATTGGCAAATCTTTTCGCAATGAGATTACGCCTGGAAACTTCATCTTTAGGACCCGCGAATTTGAACAGATGGAGATTGAATATTTTGTCGAACCGGGAAAAGATGAAAAATGGTTTGATAGTTGGTTAACAGAATGGGAGAAATTTTTCATAGATATCGGTGTTAAAAAGGAAAATTTAGAGCATTATGAACATCCTAAAAAATATTTATCCCATTATTCAAAGAGAACGGTTGATTTAAATTTTAAGTTCCCATTTGGTGTGATGGAGCTGGCTGGGGTGGCAAATCGGACAGATTTTGATTTGAGGAGCCACGAAGAGCATTCAGGTCAGGATCTAAAATACTTTGATGAAGAGGCAGGCAAAAAATATTGGCCCTATGTGATTGAACCGACTTTGGGGATTGAAAGGGCTTTGTTGGCGGTTTTGCTTTCAGCTTTTGAAGAAGTGAAAGGCGGGAGAACAAAAACCACCAAATCTGTGAAAGAAAAAGAGATTGTTTTGCACTTGGATTCTAAGCTGGCGCCAGTTAAAGTGGCTGTATTGCCATTGGTGAAAAAATTATCTGATGAGGCTAAAAAAGTTTATGAGGATATTAAGGATTGTTATGTAGTGGAATTTGACGAAGAGGGTTCGATTGGCCGCAGATATCGTCGTCAAGATGAGATTGGTACTCCTTATTGCGTTACCGTCGATTTTGAAACCTTGAAAGATAAAAAAGTAACTGTGCGCGATCGAGATACAATGAAACAGGATCGAGTGGCAATTAAAGAATTAAAAAATTATTTATGGGACAAATTAGAAAGCTAAAGGATTTAGTTTTCTAAAACAGCTTCTGTTTGAGTATTTCCAGAGGCTGTTTTTTATTACATCGCTTGCAAGGCGGAGCCACGTCAGACGTGGCGAAGCCGCAGCCCCCGATTACAATCGGGGGTAGCGCAAGCACGTAACAAGGTTCTCGAGCGAAGCGAGAGGTTCTTATTACATAGCTTGCAAGGCGACCCCGAATTACAAAATTATCCACTTGACAGAAATTTGGGGTGGTTTATAATGGGAGCAGAATGCTAAGTTGTGGATAAAAGTGGTACAAAGTGGTGAAAACGAGGGACAGGAGGTTAGCCTTTATGTTTATAGGAGAGCATCGCCATATAATTGATCACAAGGGCAGAATCGCTATTCCCGCCAAATTTCGAGCAAAATTGGCGGAAGGTTGTGTTATTACTCGAGGATTAGATTATTCTCTTTTTATTTATACTCAAAAAGAGTGGCAGAAATTATCAGAAAAATTATCCAAATTGCCGATCGGACAGTCAGATGCTAGAGCTTTTGCCAGATTGATGTTTTCAGGCGCTTCGGATATAGAATTAGATAAACAGGGCAGAGTTGTTATCCCAGTGTATTTAAGAGAATATGCGGGTTTAAAAACAGAATCAGTGATTTGTGGAGTTTTTAGCCGAATTGAAATTTGGGATCGAGAAAAATGGGAGAAATATAAAAAAGATTTAGAGCAAGAATCAACCGATATCGCAGAACATTTAGGAGATTTAGGAGTGTAAGAAAAGTTATTCATAGTTATTAAGTTGTTATTAGTAGTTATTAATTGTAATAATCAGAAAACACAATAAATAACCATTAATAACGCCGAAGGCGAATAACAACAAATAACATTTAATAAATGATAGTGGCCAGCTCCATCCCTTTAGATGTGAGCTGTAAGAATCCCTTTGAGGGTATATAAATCACGGATTAAGAAATCCATCCGCCAGCCGGCGGAGAGGAGAGGAGGGGCATCCGTGACCTCCAAAAATTTACTAAATTCACCCCGATTTAATCGGGGCAAGTTTGTTCACCTCCTACTTGTAGTAAAAACAAAAAGGAGCTGGCTGCTTTAAAGAGGAGAAAAATGTCGAGAATTATTACTTTGTCTCAGCCTAAAGCTTTTCAGCGAACAGCTGAAAGGTCGTTTAAAATTGGTCCGATATCTTTAAACTTTTTAACTATTATAATTATTTGTCTGTTGGCTTTGTTTTATTTAATTCAATCCCAGCAGTCTTCAGTTAAGGGCTATCAGATTAAAGATTTAGAGGAAGAAAAACAGGCCGCAGTGGAAGAGAACGAAAAATTACAAATTGAGGCGGCCCAGTTAAAATCTATTGAAAATATAAAAAATACTGCCGATAGTCTAGAGATGATTCCTTCAACTGAATTGAATTTCCTAAATTCCCAAAATTTAACCAGAAAATGAAGCCCCATTCTTTGCATTTATGGTATCGGGCATTTTTTCGGTGGAGCGACCTGCCTGCCGGCGAAGCAGGAATCCACCGAAGCAAAGCTAGAAAATATTTAGGATTCATTCTGAGGTTTGTGTTTATGGACTTTTGCGGAGGTGGATGAAATGGATCTTGTCCAAAATAGATTAAAATTTTTTGTTATCATTATAATTTTAGTATCTTTGTGTTTGATCGGGAGACTTTTCCAAAGACAAGTTTTGGAAAAAAATCATTATATAGCCCTCGCTAAAAAACAATATACTGTTACTCAAGAGACTTTTCCTCAAAGGGGAAAGATTTTTATTTCTGATTTTTATGATTCAGAGCCGTATCAAGTGGCGACTAATTTGCATTTTTATGATTTGTTAATAGTTCCTAAAAATGTTATAGATGCCGAAGAGACAGCTAAAAAACTGGCTAATTTAATTGGGATGCCGGAAAAAGAAATTTATGATTTGATCGACAATGATAAGGCTTATATCCCACCTATCAAAAAGAAAATAGATTCAGATACGGCTAAAAAAATTGAAGAATTAGAATTGACAGGGATAATGTTGGTGCCGAATGTTTGGCGATTTTATCCAGAAGGAAATTTAGCCTCTTTTGTTTTGGGTTTTGTTGACGCAGAAGGTCAAGGTAGATATGGTGTTGAAGGCTATTATAATCAAGAGTTAGAAGGCGAGGAAGCTGAAGTTGATGTTGAGAGAGAAAATTTAGGTTCTTTGCTTTATTTTACCAAACAAAATGCCGGTTTTGACGGTTCTGATTTATATTTGACAATTGATCGGAATATTCAGTTTATGGCTGAACAGAAATTAAAAAAGGCGATTGAAGAAAATCAAGCTGAATCAGGTTCAATGATTATTATCGAGCCTACTACGGGTAAAATATTAGCAATGGCTTCTTGGCCAGATTTCAATCCTAATACATTTTATGAGCAGGAATCTTTTGATATTTTTAACAATCCAGCCACCGCCCATTTTTATGAACCAGGCAGTGTTTTTAAAATTTTTGGCATGGGCGGGGGTTTAAATGAAGGAAAAATAACCCCAGAAACAGAAGGTGTTTTTGGATCTCAGGTTAAGGTAGGCATAGAAACAATTGAGACTTCTACGGGAGAAGCTTATGGCAGGGAGACGATGACTGAAGTTTTGGAAAATTCAGATAATGTGGGTATGGTTTGGACAGCCCAGCAGTTAGGTGAGGAGCTTTTTTACAAATATGTTAAGGACTTTGGTTTTGGGGTAAAGACTCAGATCGATTTAGACACAGAAGCTAAAGGCCAAGTTTTAGAACTAAAAAAATGGTTGCCGATTAATTTGGCAACAATATCTTTTGGTCAGGGAATTGCAGTTACACCGATTCAACTAATAACAGCAGTTTCTGCGGTTGCCAATAAAGGAGAATTAATCCAACCTTATGTAATTGATAAAATTGTTGAGCCTGATGGGACGGAAATTCAAAAGGAGACAAAAAAGGTTCGCCAAGTTTTAACTGATGAATCAGCCAGCACTTTGACCGATATGATGATTTCAGTAGTAGAAAGGGGGCATGGAAAAAGAGCTGGAGTCGAAGGCTATTGGATGGCAGGCAAAACTGGGACGGCTCAGATTCCAGATCCGGAAAAAGCAGGCTATTTAGAAGGAATTAATATTGGTTCTTTTGTTGGTTTTGCCCCGGCTCACAATCCAAAATTTGCTATGTTGGTGAAAATTGACAAACCAAGGACAGTTGAATGGGCAGAAGAGTCGGCCGCCCCTGTATTTGGGGAAATGTCAGAATGGCTTTTGAGCTATTTTCAGATTTCAAAAGAGAGATGATATTAAAATGTTCTTTTTAGGAGGCACCTCGCTCATTTTAATGCTTCTGTTTAAATAGATAATATTTCATTGACAACTAAGGTTTTATCTGGTAAAATTAGTTAAATTATCAATTTCAAAATCCGGAGCTTGATATGAAGAAAGCTTTTCTTTTATTTTTATTTTGGCTCACAAAATCAGAATGCTCGATTGTGCTGAGGCGGTTTAAACCTCAAATCTTGGCTGTTACTGGCAGTATTGCCAAGAGCTCGACTAAAGAGGCTATTTTCGCTGTTTTAGAAACTAAGCTTGGTACACGGGTCCAAAAGAGCTACGGAAATTTAAATAATGAATTAGGCGCACCTTTGGCGATTTTGGGCTTTAAAAAAACTCCCAAAATATGGGAATGGCCATTTGTGATTGTGTCAGGTTTTTTTAAAGCTATCTTTGTGCAAAAATATCCGAAATGGCTTATATTAGAATTAGCCGCCGATAAGCCCGGAGACCTTGATTATTTGCTTTCCTTTATTTCACCTAAAATCGGAGTGGTGACAGCGGTTGGTCCGTCTCATTTGGAGGCCTTCAAGACGGTTGAAAATGTGGTCAAAGAAAAGGAAAAATTACCAAAGGCGTTGCCCAAAAACGGAATGGCTGTTTTGAATCGGGCAGATTCCAGAGTATACGAGATGAGAAAGAAAACCAAAGCTGAGGTAGTTTTTTTTCATGGGACAGATTTGGATATTGCCGAAAACGCCGCCCGAAAAGTCGGTCAAATCTTCAAAATCAAAAAAACAAAAATCGAAAAAGCCTTAAAATCGAGCAAAGGCTTGAGGGGCAGACTTGATTTGCTCTCAGGTATTAGAAATAGTAAAATTATAGATGATTCCTACAATTCCAATCCTTTATCTTGTGGATTGACATTGGATTTTTTAAATACTTTTGAGGGAAAAAGAAAAGTAGCTATTTTGGGAGATATGTTAGAGTTGGGAGACTTTGCCCCAAAAGCCCATCAAGAGATAGCCAAAAAAGCTGCCAAGATCGTGGATTTGCTTATCTTGGTGGGAAAAAATTTTGAAAAATGCAAAAAGGAAAATTCTTGGTATCCTGATTCTATTACAGCTGCCAAAAATGTTAGTAGCCAAATTAAAGAAAATGATGTTATTTTGGTTAAAGGTTCACGGGGCATAAAAATGGAAAAAATAGTGACAGCAATAGCCAAGGAGCGATAATGCAGGAAAATATTATTTTAGATGTTTCAGCTTTGACGAGAATTTTTGAATTAGCTTTTATTGCTTTTATAATTGCTATGATCTGGACTCCTTTTTTGATCAGGCTGCTTTTTAAATGGCGTATCTATAAAAAGATAAAAAGAAAAGGTAGCCCGATTTTTTCAAAACTGCATCAGAAAAAAGAGAATACTCCGACAATGGGCGGGCTTTTGATTTGGGTGACTGTATTTATTGTGACTTTATTGTTAAATTTGAGCCGTGCCCAGACGTATTTGCCTTTATTTGCCTTAGTCTCTTTTGGACTATTAGGTGCTTTTGATGATTTTTTGAATGTGAGGGCGGCCAGAGGACAGTGGAAGGGTTTGAGGGGAAGACATAAACTTTTATGGCAACTGGTGATTGCTGGTTTGGGCGCTTGGTGGTTTTATTATAAATTAGGCTGGAATTATCTTCATATTCCCGGAGTGGGTGATTTTACCATTGGGCTTTGGTATATTCCTTTGTTTATCTTAGTCATTTTGGCTTGTACTAATGCTGTCAATATTACCGATGGTTTAGATGGTTTGGCGGGCGGATTGTCGGTTTTGGTTTTTTTGGTTTTGGGGGGAATTGCTTTTGTCAGAGGCGATTTTGGCATTGCCGCTTTTTGCGGCACAGTAATAGGTGCGGTTTTAGCCTTTTTATGGTTTAATATCTATCCAGCGAGATTTTTTATGGGTGATACTGGTTCGATGGCTTTAGGGGCGACGATGGGGGTGATTGCGATGTTAACTGATACGGTGATTGTTTTGCCCTTGATCGCTTTTGTTTTTATGATCGAGACTTTATCGGTAATTTTGCAAGTAGGCTATAGAAAAGTAACTGGCGGTAAAAAATTGTTTTTGTCGGCGCCAATTCATCATCATTTTGAAGCTAAAGGTTGGCCGGAGCCCAAGGTGGTGATGAGATTTTGGGTTTTGGGAGCGATAATGGCGATCATTGGTTTTGTGATCGCTTTGATTGGAGGGGGATGATAGAAAGATTAAAAAATTAGAAATGAAAAACAATAAATTCAAAAATAAAAAAGTAACGGTAATAGGTCTGGGTCTTCACGGAGGTGGAGAAGGTTTAGTTAGATATTTAGCCGAAAAAGGGGCTGAAGTTTTGGTTTCTGATACAAAGTCGGCAAAGGAATTAGAATTAACCTTAAAGAATTTGTCAGATTTGAAAAATGTTGAATATCATCTCTCAGGTCATATTTGGGAAGATTTTAAATCAGCCGATATTATATTTTTGAATCCTGCAGTTAAAAAAAGTTCTCTTTGGGTGAAAAAAATTGAAAAAGCCAAAATTCCAATTTCCTCTGAAATGAATTTATTTTTTCAGCTCTGTCCAGGAAAGATTATTGGTGTAACTGGAACTAATGGTAAATCAACAACCGCTCATTTGATTTTTGAGATTTTGAAAAATAAATTTGAACCTGTTTTTTCTTTAGGTAGCCAGCTAAAAGAGGAAGATTCAGATCGGCGAAAAGTATATTTTGGCGGCAATATTGGTGGTTCTTTATTAAAATATATTGACCAAATTTCCAAAGATGATTTGATTTTGTTGGAATTGTCTAGTTTCCAGCTGGCAGATTTTCCACAAATCAAAATTAGTCCCCATATTTCAATTATTCTTAATATTACCCCAGATCACTTAGATCAACATGCTAATTTTTCTGAATATGCAACGGCTAAAAAAAATATTTTAAGATTTCAAAAAGAGACTGATTTTGCGATTTTAAATTATGATCAAAAAATAGTTAGAAAAACAAGAGAGAAAACTCCAGCTCAGGTTTTGTTTTTTAGTCAAAAGCGAGATTTGAGCAAGGGGGCATTCTTGGAAGATGATAAAGTCATAGTTAGTTTTAGGGGAAAGAAATTTTCCATAATCGATATATCTGAATTGAAAATTTTAGGTAAACATAATATTGGGAATGTTTTAGCGGCTGTTTTAGTTGGAATATTATATGGCATTAAGTCTGAAAAGATTAGTCAAACTCTTTTGCGATTTTCAGGCTTGTCTCATCGAATTGAATTTATCGAAGAGATTTCGGGCGTCAAATTCTATAATGATTCCAAGGCAACGACACCAGAATCTACCATTGCTGCGGTAAAATGTTTTAAAAAACCAGTTATTTTAATTTGTGGGGGTAAAGAAAAAAACACTAACCCTTCTCGTTTGGCGGAAATTATTGTCCAAAGAGCAAAATATGTATTTTTAATCGGCGAGACAGCTAAAAAACTTGAATCTTTAATTTTTAAAAAATCCAAGACTACTGAAAAATCTGTTTTAAAAAAGGTGACAGTTTCTAAATATTTAAAGAGAGCTTTTGTCGATGCCATCAAGATTGCCAAAAAAGGAGATACTATTCTATTATCGCCAGCCGCCTCCAGCTTTGATCAATTTGAAAATTTTGAACAAAGAGGGGATAAGTTTAAAAAATTGATTAAAGGAACAAAATGATTACTAAAAGAAAAAAAAGACCTGATTTTTTAATTGCTTTAATTGTTTTTGCTTTGGTGATTTTGGGCTTAGTGATGATAACTTCAGCTTCGGTAGTAACATCTTACGAAATCACTGAGGGAAAATCTAATTATTATTTCCTGACTCATCAGTTAATTGCCGTAGGGATTGGTTTTTTTGTTTGGCTGGCTTTTTATAGCATTGATTATAATAAATGGAAAAAGTGGGCAATCTATATATTTTTATTTAGCATTATTTTGCTATTTTTGGTTTTTATGCCCGGTATTGGAAAATCAATCGGCGGCGCTTATCGTTGGATTGGCATTGGTTCTTTTTCATTTCAGCCTTCTGAGTTTGTTAAATTGGCGATTATTTTATATTTGGCTGCTTGGTTGGATAAAAAGAGAGAAAAAGTGGCTGATTTTTGGCACAGCTTTTTGCCCTTTGTTTTGATTTTAGGGGCGATTTTGTATTTGGTAGTCAGGGAGCCGGATATGGGAACAGCAATTATTTTAGGAATAATCGCGGTGGGGATGTATTTTGTAGCTGGTGCTAATATTTTATATTTGATTTTATCTTTGCCGGTTTTAGGGGGATTGTTTTGGTTTTTGGTTAAAAAAGCTCCTTATAGATTGGCGAGAATTACGGCATTTTTGGATCCCTCACGGGATGTTTTGGGAATTTCTTATCATATTCATCAGACATTAATTGCCATCGGTTCCGGAGGTTTATGGGGCTTAGGTTTTGGTAATAGCCGACAAAAATATAATTATTTGCCTGAGGCGCATACAGATTCGATTTTCGCCATTATCTGTGAAGAGCTGGGATTTTTGCGGGCGATTTTTGTGATTATTCTATTTGCTGTTTTTGCTTTGGCTGGATTAGGGGTAGCAAAAAGAGCCCCCAATAATTTTGGTAGATTATTGGCTTTTGGAATTGTTTTATGGTTTGTGGCCCAGGCTTTTGTTAATTTGGCGGTGATGTTGGGATTGTTACCTTTCACTGGCGTGCCATTGCCATTTATTAGTTTTGGAGGATCATCTTTGGTGATATCTTTGGCAGCGGTGGGAATATTATTGAATATATCTAAGCAAACGAATCGATAGGGGAATTAAGGAGTATAGAATGCAAAAGGTAGTAAAAAAAGTCGTTTTAACAGGAGGAGGGACGGCGGGTCATATTTGGCCAACTTTGATTGTGGCTGGAGAATTGGAAAAGCAAAATCCAAAAATAAAATTTATCTATATTGGTTCAAAATCAGGCTTGGAGGCGAAGATTATTCCAGGGACAAAATATAAGTTTTATGGAATTTCAACTGGCAAGTTGAGGCGTTATTTTTCTTTCCAGAATTTTTTGATGCCATTTCAGGTTTTGATAGGTTTTTTCCAGGCGTTGAAAATTTTAGCTCGTGAAAAACCAGATGTAATTTTTGCCAAAGGCGGTTATGTCACGGTACCTACGGTTTTGGCTGGTTGGTTTTTAAAAATCCCGGCCATAATTCATGAATCAGATAGCGTTTTGGGATTAGCAAATAGATTTTTATCTCGATTTGCTCGCAAAATTGCCACCGCCTATCCATCCAGATATTATCCTAAAAAATATCAAAGAAAGATTTTTTGGTCGGGTTTACCAACAGGAAAAGAGTTTTTTAAGGCTGAAAAAAATAAGGCCTATCAAGTTTTTGGTTTATCAGATAAATTGCCGATTGTTTTGGTTTTTGGTGGTAGTCAGGGGGCAGCAAAAATCAATTATTTGGTCTCGCGGATATTAAAAAATCTTTTAGAAAAATGTCAGCTGATTCATATTACCGGTTCTTTGGATTTTGAAAAAATTAGCAAAAAACAAAAATCCTTGTCATCAAAATTAAAAGAAAGATATAAAGTATTTGAGTTTTTATCAAAGGAAATGCCCTTAGCTTTTAAAGTGGCGGATTTGTTAGTTTGTCGATGCGGCGCTAATAGTTTGGCAGAAATCGCGGCTCTGAAAAAAGCAGCCATTTTAATTCCTTTGCCCACCTCAGCTTCAAATCATCAGTTTCATAACGCACAAATATTTAAGGAAAATAGGGCAGCTCAGGTTTTGACTGAAGATAAAATTAAACCATCTATGCTGGCTAAAAAAATACTAGATCTCATATCTCGTCCATTTTTATTAAAAAATCTAAGAGAGCGGGCTGGTAGATTCTATAAGCCCGATGCGGCAAAAATTTTAGCCCGAGAGATTTTGAAGATCACGAATTAAAAGCTAGATAATTTTTTAGAGATTTTTCATTAGAGCTGAAATCCGCCGAAGCGAAGAATTTCTACTTTTTGATTTAAGCTATAGAATTTCGCCGCGCTCCCCAATTTTTTATGTTATAATGGGACTTGTAGGAGTATTTATTTATGAATAAAAAATACTATTTTTTAGTTGGGATTGGCGGGATTTCCATGTCTGGGATTGCTAAATTATTAAAGCTTTCTGGTCAGAAAGTCGTAGGCTCTGATCTTACAGAAAACGAGGAAATTAAAACTTTAGGCAAAATAGGCATCAAAGTTATTATTGGTCAAAAAGCAGAGAATATCTCCTCGAAAATTGATGTTTTAATTTATACTTCAGCTGCGGCTCATCCTAATTCCCCGGGATTGGTGGAAATTAAAAAAGCTGAAGAATTGAAAATTCCCATTTACAAGCGGTCAGAATTTATTGGCAATTTAATGGCCAAAAAATTTGGTATAACAGTGGCTGGCATGCATGGTAAAACGACTACAACAGCAATGCTGGGTTTTGTTTTAAAGAAAATGAGTCAGGCGCCGGTTGTTTTATTAGGTGGGGAATTTAAACAATTTTCTGATCAGAATTTGGAATTTTCTAAAAAAGGCGTTGGCAAATATTTTGTTTGCGAAGGCTGCGAATACGACCGTAGTTTTTTGGACTTTAAAAATAAAGCGGCAATAATAACTAATATTGAAGAAGAGCATCTAGATTATTTTGAAGGCGGCTTGCCGGAAATTTTGGATGTTTTCAAAAAATTTTTGTCGCAGATTCCCAAATCAGGTTTTGCGGTTTTGGGCTGGGATAATAAAAATGTAAGAAGCGTCGCAAAATCTGCCAAGTGCAAGATAATTAAATATTCAAAAAAGGAATTGTCCCGATTGCCATCGGGAAAAATTAAATTGACAATGCCAGGAGAGCATAATCAGTTAAATGCTTTGGCAGCTTTAAAAGTGATCCAGGAATTAGGGTTAGATGTCAAAGAGGCAAAAAAGATATTAGCCGAATTTCCAGGAGTGGGGCGGAGATTTGAAATTTTGGGCAAAAAACGAAAAACTATATTTATTGACGATTATGCTCATCATCCAACGGAAATTCAAACCATCCTCACTGCTGTCCGAAAGTTTTATGGCAACAAAAAGCTTTTAGTTATTTTTCAGCCCCATCAATATTCAAGAACAAAATTATTATTAAAAGATTTTGCCAAATCCTTTGGCAAAACAGACTATTTGGCAATAACTGATGTTTATGAAGTGGCTGGTCGTGAAGAGGACAAAAGCGTCGGTTCAAAAGAATTGGCAGCTGAAATCGCCAAGACGGGCCAGAAAGTTGAGCATCTACCGAGTTATGAAGATGTTTTTAAATTTTTGAAAAAAAATTATCCTAAATTCGATGTTATAATGACAATGGGAGCAGGACCAATAAACGAAGTGGCTAAGAAATTTTTAAAAGGGCAATAATGGAAATTAAAG
>SDBU01006798.1_pt1 | contig 13374 bp, 20 predicted proteins | sample 2277071 | NCBI WGS metagenome assembly SDBU01 (sample SAMN10397929, study PRJNA504765) | marine sediment metagenome | isolation source: marine sediment core GS08_GC12, 126 cmbsf | place: Arctic Ocean: Gakkel Ridge, Loki's castle | collected 2008 | reverse complement strand
ATATTAATTAAAAAATATCAGCGAATATATATATCTTTTTGTGATCATATTTATTATAAAATAATTATATTTATAAGAAAATATATTAATTCATTAATACCAATGTTTATAGGATTAAAAAATGATTAAGTGACTATTAATTAAAGCTTGAATCATGAACAACAGCAATTGTCAAATCGTTTTAGTGGGACACTCTTCTTTTAAGTTAACTCTTTCCATAGATAAAGAGATTGTACATAAAATAATATTTGTAACCGAGAAAGAAAAACTTTCAGGTACTAAGGAAGCTCTAAAAATTCTTTCTGAATTAATAAAAACGTATGAAAAGAGAAAGGTCGTTGTGGAACATATTGAATTCGATTTTCATATTCAAACCAAACCAGTCGCACAGCTTATTTATTTAATACTCCAACAGAAACAAATCGGGTATAAAAATGTAGTTGTCAACATATCAGGGGGGTTAAGATATATGAGTATTTGGTTTTATATAGCATGTTCAATAACTGGCACAAAAATTATTCACGCTGATTATAGATATGAAGGAAATGAAGAAGTAGGGATTAATTCAAATGTAGAACTTATTACTCTACCATTTAACAATATCACAGATAAGCAGTTTGAATTTTTAGAGTTATTTTTCGAACCAAATTATTCTCTCGAAGATTTTTTCTCTCAAGAATTTACCTTTAATGAACATCCTGTATTAGCAAAAATAAAAAAGTACAATTCTTTAGAACAATTAAGAAAAACTCTGGAAAAGAGAAAAGGTAGTTCTCTAACTCGTGGTTCGATTAACGGATATATTAAGAAATTACAAAATTTATCGACACTTGAGATTTCCCCTAATCCAGAAGATAAAAAAGAAAAAACTATAACCATAAGTTATTTAGGAATAGCATTTTTCTTACAGAATTTATATAATACACTGAAATCAAAAAATTATTAAATTTTTTTAAAGAAAATATTAGTTTGTTATTTGACAAAAATTAAATGAACGTAAATAAAATAGAAGATAATTATTGATATGAGATTTGATCAAGAACTTTTATTAACATCTGATGTACATTTAGGATCATATCTCACTCGTCCCCTCGAGTTTAAACAATTCTTAGACAATTTCATTAGGAATGATAATTACCAATTTGTGAAGAAATTTGTTATTTTAGGAGATTTGCTTGAATTGATATTGAATGATATAAATGTAATCATGAACGACAATGAAATTAAACAGATTTTTAATCTTTTAAGAGAGATTACCAATACGGGAGTGGAGTTACATTATATTTTGGGAAATCATGATATCACATTTATTGGCGATTTTGAAGAGGAAAGGGAATCTTTCCAAAATACATTAGCGACTTACAATTGTAATATTTTCCATAGCATTTCTCAATTTGCTCTCTTTTCATTTCATAATGGGTTTATTCCTTTTGATAATGTTGGAGAAATTGTTCAAATATTACTTGAGCCTTCTAGAGAACCTCAATATTTATTTCTACATGGTCATCAATTTGATGAACCATTATTTAAGCCTATGGTGCAACGTATATGGGCTAAAAAAATTAAAAATGATCAAATTTTGCTAAAACAATTATGCAATTATATGAAAAATTATAGTTTGATTTGTTATTTGAAAAATGAAGGAAAATTCATGTTAACGTGGGAGGAATTTAAAAATTTCTATAATAAAATTGATAAATCAAGACTATCTCTTGAAGAAAGAGATGAGTTATGGAACTTTAAGAACTATTTGTATTTTTGGCTTTTGGGAAAAAAATTAAAAAGAAATTCATTTATCTTAAACAGCTACAAATATAAAATATTTTTGAGAGCGAAAGATTTCTTAATAACAAATAATATATTAAATAATTTTTCTCACATAATATTCGGGCATACACATATTCCCGGTTTTTATAAACCACTATTAAGCATTGTTAATGCACCCATTTTTCCAGTCTTATTTAATACAGGTTCTTGGCAACAAGGGGAATATAGCCCATATATAACTCAATTATCTGCCACTAGTGGAATTAATATTTATCCTGTTAAGGTATAAAAAAAAATTTGTGAGTAAATTTCACTATTTATTTTGGTAAATATATTCTAAATTCGCTGTTGGTAATATTAAAAGGTACCCTATGACTTTTTAACCAGAATTCTGAGGGAATTAACTCCTCATAATCTCTTAAATTATCATTTGTAAGTATTAAGCAATTTAAATTTACTTCTAAAGATAGTTGTGTTGGAGATTTTATTAAAGGAACGGTTATCTATACGGACCATACGGGAAATCAGCAAACTATTACCATTAAACCGTTTAGAATAGAATATGCATGTAATTTATTAGTTCCAAAATCGATTACAAAAGAAAATTACAGAATAAACATTAAGTTTAGAAAGAATAATAGAATACTTTACTTGATATTTACTAGAGAACTTAATGAAAATGACTTCTAAAATAATAGATTATAGAAAATTTGTGGACTTGGAGAATTATCTCTTTAATGAAGTAAGTTCTAGATTTCTTAAGAGAGGGTATTTAGAAGCTTTTGATTTTCACCTTATATTAATTTGGAAATCAAATAGATCAAAAAAATTAAATGCATCTAAAGTAATAAAGAAATGTCCAGATAATTCCTACGAAGAGGGAATAATGGCTTTAACCAGAGCTATCTATATTACTAAATCTGACATAGATAAAGTAAAGACATTGTTTGAATGGGAATTTCGAATGGCTACAGCATCTGCGATATTAACTGTCTTATATCCTAAAAAATTTACGGTTTATGATTATCGGGTAAGAGAAGATCCGGAATTAAAATCTTTTAAAAATATTGACACGATAAAGAATTTAGAAAGAAGAGCAGAGCGATACTTGAGCTTCGTGAAACAAGTGAATCAAAAAGATTATGGATTAGAGATCACAACTTTAAGAGAGAAAGATAAGTACCTTTGGGGGCGTTCATTTTATAACCAGGTTGAGAAAGAGATTAAAGATTGGAATAATTTTAAAGGAAAAAAAATCTAATTAAACGGTTTTGTTCCTTGTTCTTACTTTCAGCTTTAGAGGTGCGGCATTAAAATTTATTCTCGTGATGATGGGTTTATCCTCGTTAAAAATTATAATGGATTTTTGATTAAACGCTTTATTTCCCCTTAAGTTCTCTAAGGTGGTCCGAAAGAATTTTTAGGAACTTATTTTCTTTTTTCTCAAGCCATTCGATAGGAAGTATGTGTAGATTATGCGATTCTTGGAATTCTGTCCACTTTCCATTCCTTTTAATACTATTTTTATACCTTTCCACTTGATTAACATCTGTAGCAATAATAAAGTAGAGCGGGTCAATATCCTTAAAACGATAATTAGCTTGAAGAGTTTCGTCTAGTGCTGAAAACCTATTCATCACCCCAGGTAAATCATTACTTCTCTCGTGCTCGAAAGCTGCAAATGGAATTAGAAATCTTCCATTCTCTTCTTCAAACCATATGTTATCAATTTGTTTTAAACGCGATACAGTTCCTTTTTCATTCCCTATCTCTATTATCCAACTAGGAAGTTTCATCTGATTTTTTATTTCCAAATCGTCTTCTTCCTTTCCTGAAATTGTGTTTATAACCCTTTTTCGTTCTTGATTCCCTATAAAACTATAACATATAGTATCTGCTGAGAGTAAATGTGATATTCTTATCATTTTAATATGAGGTTTAGTTGTGATATCTGGTGGCTTTATAGTACTTTCGCTCTTCGAATACAGATTTTTTATCTTATCAAAATCTTCTTCAGGTATTTCCCTAATTGTCCCGATTAATTTTGCTGCACAAGCTTTTGGGGTGAAAATATTACCATCTTCATCTCTAAAAAACTTTAAATTATCAACTAAATCTTTATATGGAATTCTTCTCTCCTCTTCAAAGACTTTAATTGGTTTTATCTTGAATTGAATACTTTCTTCCCAATCATCAGCAAACTGATCGCTTTCCCTCGTTAAAGGACCTTTCTCGATCTCAAATAAGCCTATGACTTCCATTAAAGGATTAGGGCAATAATATACTATTTTATCTTCTGTTTGTATTTTATTTGTAAGAGAATATTTTGGAACTAAATTATCTTCAGAATTTCTTTCTGGTTCTCCCGTGTCTTTATTTTTTTTTGAAGGTAATCCAATTAAATCTCTATGTTCTTGAAAAGCGTCATATGTGTGATTAATTATCCAATAATTCATAATAACAACTAAATAATCTTCATCAGGTGATTTTTATATTAATAATATAAGGTTAATTATTATTATTATTATTATTATATGTTTATAACTATGATTGGGTCGGTCGATGGAATGGAAATGCAGATTAAAACAACATTTGATTCTTGGACAATGATAAACGGATTGAAATCTTAAAATTTCAAGGTTTTTAAATTTCCAATCTCTTCATTTACTTCTCTTAAACCAGAGTCATTTAATCCCAAACCAATAATACGTCCATTCTCGGCTTTAATTCCAATATTATGATTGATAATCTGGGCATGTTTATGTATCAAAATATATTCATATTCTATTTCCAAAACATTGAGAGAATCTAGGTTTTTAATATAATCAGGGACATGCTCTAATTTATTCTCTCTTAAACTCAAATACTTTAATTTTTTAAGTTTTGCAATAGACTGAGGTAAATTTTTTAATTGGTTGTCATTTAAATTAAGAGTATTATTTCCTTGAAAAACGTTATATTTTGCTATATCTACATTATTTTAAACAACTCATCCAAAGCCATTTTGAAAACTACGATTTCAATGATTTTAATTCAAAAATAGAAAAAAATTTTCCTCGTTTCAGTTCCCTTGAATATCCTTTTCTTTCTGATATTTTTCGAGAATCTTTATTTTCAAATAAACAAAAGACATTAAAATTTATCAACGAGATCAACAAACTTAGATATCGATTAGATTTGTATGAAGAACCTCTTATTCATATAAATGAAAAATTAGATTTCAAGGATCCAGAATTTATCTCGGAATATATTTATACTGAAGCTTTTTATCCATATAAAAACAATATTATTGTGCAAATAACTGAACTAATCAGAGAAACAATGCAATCTGAAGAGTATAACGGGACAGACATTGATAATTTGTATAATTTGTGGTTAAGATTTTATCTTCCATTGATGACTTATGCTCGACCTAATACATTATTAGATCGTATTACAAATGCGGTTGCGCAATGTAAAAAAGGTAATTTAGAGGATATGATTCCTCCTCTTAGAAAATTGTATAAAAATCTTGAAAAAGCTTCAAATCCCCTTCAAAAATTGAGAATTAGAGCAAAAAAACATGTTTTAAATAAGATATTCCAAATCATTTCTCAAGACTATCCATTTCAAGGGCGTGAGAAAATTTCTTTGAAATTTACAACCGAACCGATAAAAAAGGGGGAAGAAAAATTAATAAGACTCTTATTAGAATCTGGAGAACAAAGAGAACTCGCATATTATGATGTTATTTATCCTAAAGTTGAAGATTTAATAGAGAATAAAGAAAATTTTGAATTACAACTAATATTGCCATCAGAAGAATTTGCAAATGAAGTGTTTCGTTATCTTGAATCAATTTCAAAAATCCGTAGGTATAAAATTTTTGATTTATTAGTGCTTAAAAGAATCTCTAAAACTATTATTTCCATAACAGACGAAAAATTGTTTCTTTACAATGACAAAGATAAAGTTGAAGATAATTTAGATATGATTTTGTATAAATTTTTAGAGTTATTACGTATAAATTATAACAAATTAATTATTAAGACAAAATCGTTTAAAAAGGAGAGTTTTTTTGTAAATTTTAAAGAGAATATTCAACGAGACCTTCAAAACGAATATTTTGACATTCTTATTGAAAAATCTCCGAAAATCGATGAGATATCATTTTCGCTTGCGGAGAAGAATGTATAAGAGATATTTAATGTCAAATGAATTGAAAAGATTAATCCAAATAATACTTTAAGCATTCAGATCAATGAATAACTATATTTATCTAAAGGCAAAAAAATTACGCGAATTGACTGAGTTAATTATTGACATCTCTTATAAATGTAATTCAAAATGTAGATTTTGTCAATGGAATATCCTTTTTTGCTGTCATACTTATCTATACTTCCACTTTTTAATTTTTATCATCATAGTTGATTAATTTTTAGAATAGAATTATTTAATAAATTCCCTATTGTCTTTAAAAGTTTCAATTACAGTAAGATTAAAAGATGTGAATTAGGATACTTTTTTGTTTATTGAAAGTCAGTCAATTTGGATTGATTATTTTTTACTTGTTTTAAGGGATTCAACGGGGATTGTAAGAATAACATTCTGGGAGGTTCTGTTGTTCCAGACAATGTTATAGTACTTATAATGATTCTAATATCTTTTTTAATTTATTAATCCTATCAATTTTTTCCCATGTAAAATCGAGATCTTTTCTGCCAAAATGTCCATATGCTGCTGTTTTTTTGTAAATTGGACGTTTCAAATTCAGATCACTTATTATTACTCCTGGTCTAAAATCAAATGTCTTTAAAATCCCATTATAGAGTTTTTCAATAGATATTTTTTCTGTTTCAAAACAATCGATATCAATTGATAAAGGTTCAGCTTCTCCAATAGCATAAGAAACTTGAATTTCACATTTATCAGCTAAACCCGCTGCTACAACATTTTTTGCTGCATATCGCGTCATATAAGAAGCAGAACGATCAACTTTTGAAGGATCTTTTCCACTATAAGCTCCACCCCCATGATCCATAACACCATAAGAATCTACTATAATTTTTCTACCTGTTAATCCAGAGTCGCCATGAGGACCCCCTATTATAAACCTTCCAGTTCGATTAATATGTATTTTTGTTTCATCATCAATCAATTCTTTTGGTATAACATAATTGATTACTTTTTCACGTATTTCTTTTTCAATCTGGTCACTTGAAACATTTTCTATATGTTGAGCAGCTATAACTATTGCTTGGATTCTAGATGCTTTTCCATCTTCATATTCTACAGAAACTAGACTTTTCCCGTCAGGTCTTAAAAAGGGGATAATATTTTTTTTTCTGGTATCTGCTAATCTTCTAACAAGACCATTTGCAAGGTGAGTTGCCAAGGGCATAAATTCAGGGTTTTCATTTATAGCATAGCCGACCATAATTCCTTGATCTCCAGCGCCTTGTTTTTCTATTTTATCTCTTTCTATTCCTTGCATAATATCGGGCGATTGTTGATGTATTGTATTAATTATAGCACACCCTTGATAGTCAAAACCCATGGATGAATCATTATATCCAATTTCTTTAATTGTTTCTCTTACTACTTTATTGTAATCAATATTCACGCCCTTTTTAGCGGAAATCTCTCCTCCAATTAACACAAGTCCAGTTGTTACAAAGGTTTCACAAGCGACATGAGCATCTGGATCTTTCTCTAAAAATGCATCTAATATAGCATCGGAAATTTGATCACATATTTTATCAGGATGCCCTTCAGTTACAGATTCTGCTGTAATAAATCTTTTGTATGCCATAATGATAAAATAAGAAATATATTCTAATAAATCACATGAAAAAGTCATAAAAGAGAGTAAAATTTGTTAACCCTCCAAAAAAAGTAAGGCTTTCCACTAAGTAATTTTTTTTATTTCATATCACCTAAAAACTCCTTTAAAATTCAATCCAAAATCCCTTCCAATACATATTTCCATATTTGTTCAACGCATTTAATTATATTCAAATGGTTCAATGTATCGCCTTTTTCAATATATTCTAATTCCCATGCCTTTCGGCTGAACCAACCGTGAAAATTGGAACCCTCTGATATGCTGATTATTCCATTTTCTTTTTCAAAAAAAAATATGCATTGGTTAACAATTTCCTTAATCTGTTCATTGGTTAATTTACTAATTTTTTCTGACATTTGTATTCAAATTTATTTTATCATATGCCATAATAATACAATCTAATAAATTTATTTATTAATTGGTTATCCAATTGAATTGTTATCCTTTTAAAAATGATTTTAATTTCAATTCTATGTAAATATATATAATGGTTCTATAATTTAATGCTCTATATTTAAAGAACACTCATTTTGTGTTAATTAGTCCGAGATCAACATAAATGAATAAACCGAATAAAAACCCCCCTACTACGATTCTAACGTTCTTTGAGAAAGGATTTTATAATGAGCAACGATGAATTCACATTTGCAGATGTAGGAAATATTCCCTAAAATTGAAAAACTAATTCTGGAAATGAAATTTTCTAAAGCTGTTGTAGAATTAAAGGATATTAGAAATACAGCCAAAAATTATAATTTAGATGAAATTATTAGTTTAGACCTAATCTTTTTAAATAAGATTGCCCAAATTTATTATGGTATTATATAATTATAATAAAACAAATTTTAAGAAAATGAGTCAACAAGTTTTTATTGTGGAAATCTCAAGGTATATGCATAGGTTAATTAGGAATTACTTAGATGATAAGATAGAGACAATAGATATAATTTTGTCTATTGCAAAACTATTTAATCTATTTGAAAAAAATAAAATATCTGGAGAAGATATTGCTGTCACACTATTCAATCATATAATACCCCCCTATTAGAAACTGTACTAGATGATGATATATACATAAAAATCACAGGCTTCTTCCAATTACTTTTGGAATTAAAAACAAAATATTGTTTAGATTTGGTAATTGACAATTACAATTTGTTACTTAAGAATTGTTTTACATTGTTAGGAAAATATTTGAATATGTCAATTGAAGAAATTAGAAAAGAGTATGGTAATCAAATTCATTCGTTAAATGCGAAAACAACTGTGAAAGTGGTAAAAGCCTTGCAAGACGGTCAAAAAGAAGACTCAAAAATGTCTGGTATATACATCGGCAATTCTATACCACAGTTTATTGAAAAATTTAACCAAGGGAAAGAAGAGATAAAAAAGTCATTTCCACCTAGTACAGGTGATCCACCCATAGATATCCAAATAATAATTATTAATAAAGCATTCTTAGAATCGAATGGAATACAGTTAGATCCTAAGGTTGATTCTGACTTCTATATCGAAAAGAAAATTGAGAAAGAAATTATGGATTACTTAAAATAAATAGTTCTCTCTTGAAGTACCTTCTTCAATTTTTATTAATCCCTGAAACTCCAATTTTCGCTTCTTAAATTTTTCTTGCTGCAATCTAAATTCTTTGCTTCAATTTATAAGTATCATATATGCTTCTGATTCAGATAAAATAAGAAATAAATTTATTTGCTATCATCGACCAACCTAAAAACTTTGTACTATGTTCAAAGAACAAAAACTCTTTTCAAATAACAAAAAAATATGTAAAAGTTTAAAAATTAATGCATTTATATAGTGTTAAAATTCAGTAAAAAAATCTTTTGGTAATTCGTATAATCGTGAGATTTATCAATATTATTTTCAACCTCATCTAATGTTTTTACATATTTCTGTACGTTCTTCTTTAATTCTTTAATTTTATATCCTGTTATTGTTTTCTTCACACATAAATATCACATTTAAATTAAAATTAAAACGAACGCTATAAAATATATTTATAATTTTTTATTATAAGTTCTAAAGGATTGTAATTGTAATCTTTTCTTTTATTTCTCCTTATTACTCGGGGAAAAATTATCTTAAATTTTGATAAATTAAGTTGTTGATAATTATAAAATAGATATAAATTACTAGATTTTCACTTTAATAATAACTAAATTTCTAAAAAGAAGATAAAACCTTGAAGTTTATAAATCTTCCAGATGAGTTAAAAAGTTGTAAAGGTTGTGCTTTCTTTCTGAAGTCAAAACCTAAAGTGATGCGAGTTAGTGGTAATCCATCTTACAATAAACAAGATTTCGTCTGCGTATTAAAAAATAAAAAACCAGCTAATCCTGATAAATTTTGTCATAAATTTATACTAGCAGTAGAAGATATTGATGCTGAGAAACGGTTAGATTTTTCTGAAAAGAAAAAAAATAAACTTTATACAATACTTAGTATAACTATCAGTATTCTTGCCTTCTTTATTTCTTTGTTTGCTTTATTTTACAATCCGTAAAACAAATGATATTGATTACTCTATAAGGAACTTCAAAAAAAGAGAATTCTAAAGAAAATATTCGCTCCACTATGTCTTTTTTAACTTCTCGATTTTATCGTAAACGATGGAATATTGAGACGGGATTTTCCGACTTAAATCGAATAAATCGTCGATGGAAATCAAATCACGATAATGTGAGATATTTAGATATGTTGGTCAGGATGCTCCTTTACAACTCGTGGAAAATTAACAAAAAATTGCTTAAAAACTTAGGAAAAGAACCATTGAGCACTAAAGGCTGGACCTTAAATCGAAACAATGATTTGTTAGCACAATTAGCCTTTTCATTGGAGAAAAAATCACGAGGGGTGGATTGGATAAATTCCAAATAATGTCGGTATGCCGACCATAAAAAATAAAAGAAAAAAAATAAATACTTAGATACTGATTACAAAAAAGAAATTAAGGTTTAAATAAAGCTATAATTGCTATGATTAAAGCAAATACTCCAACCATATTACCTAAAATATATTTAATAATATTTTTCCGTTTATATAAATACTCCTCCCTTTTAACCATATATTTAGTAAGAGTACTTTCTTCAGTCATTTCTCTTGGTCTATTCGATAGTCTATGTACTGTTTCATCAAAACTCTCCCCCTTAAGATGAGCTTCTACCTTATAAACGCATCTCTTAAACTTATATTTGAACCATCTATGCCTTTTTAATTTAGGATACCGCCTCTTATCATTGAGATATTCATGAAGTTTCTGTATCCCATAATATATATTATTATTTTTATTAAATTCCATATTTAAAGTTCACAAACGGTCAATTCGAGTTTTGCATTCAGATAAATCGAGCTTGTTTTTTTTCTCATCTTCATTAAAAATCATTTTTATCTTATGCTTTTGAAGGGTTGACGCTCCAATTATCATTTCGCTACCTAATTTTTCAACAACTCGCATGTCATCATCAATATCGCACCCTTCTATTCCTGTTATAAAGGCACATGTCCCGATTGAATCTATCTTAGTTTCTCCGTCTGCCAATGCCATAGATATAGGCTTATCAAAATAATTTATCGAACAAATCGCTTCTGCAATATCTTGACGAATAACTGACATAGAAGCTCCAGAATCAAATAGAAATTCTAAATCTTTAACCCCTTTATCTCCTTTTATTTTTAACTTTTCTTTAATTAACCCCATTTTATATCATTTTTTTGTTTTCTAATATTAATAATAAAATACATAGATAAAATTTAATGTTTTCAAGCCAAATTTCGCATGATTTTTAGAAACGTGATAGGAAATATAAAAATTTTTGAAGTCTCTATAGCAAAAGAAAGGAAATATCTTGCTGTTAATAGTATACTTCCTATTTAATTAACATTGAAATAATAGATAGAAATAATTATTAATATTAATCCAATTGCTATTGCAAATGCTATAATTTTTGCTGGTGTTCCCGTAGCTTTTAAACGTCTGGGTCTCCCACCAATTTCTACTGAATCCTTGCCTTTTTTCTTAGCCATCCATACATTAACAATCAATCAAAAAAAAGATAAAAAATTTATTTAATATTAATTTTGATATTATCCCAGTCTCTATCTGGGTATTTCTTCTTTAATAATTTCTTCAAGAAATCCTCATCCCTTATAAGATTCTTTAAACAGTCATAGCAGTAAGGTTTCCCTTCAAACGTGTACGTTATCATCTCATCCTTAAAACATTTTGTACATCGTGTCATAATAACCTTAATTCTATGAGCTTTATAAATATGTCAAAATTAAAAAAATAAGGGTTAATTTTATAAACGAATTAACAATTATAAGTTAACCCCTTTTTTTATTTTCTTACATAATGATACCTCGTTCTAGTAAATCAGCGCATTCTGTAAGTTTTAGATTGTTCATTAAAAAGTCTCCCCTCACTTGCCGCATAATTCGCACCTCGTCTAAGATTTCGGGATAATTCCTTATCTTCAATGTCGCCCTAATGCATCGCTCCACGGATTCTATTGTTTTTGCACCTCTTAATCGGATAATAGCTCGGAGGATAGAATTTATATTTTCCGCAAGATTATTTTGAATTGACATTAGTGGGAATAATTTTAATGTCGCGTTCAGCCCGGCGCCAACCGGTCTGGACAACCCTTTTCCTAACTTTAATTTGTCTCGATATGGGTCAATTATGGCGTAACCGATCGTTCCTTTCTCAAACACCGTGTAAAGTCCTTTACGACCGCGTTTTTTCTTTGTCCCTGAGTTTTTGTGCCTCTTCTTGGTTTTAGAACCCTTAGGTTCTTTAGAACAGTTAAAAAAGGCTCTGGAAGAGAAAAAAAAAAAGGTATTTCTCTAACTCGTGGTTCGATCAACGGATATATTAAGAAATTACAAAATTTATCAACACTTGAAATTTCCCCCAATCCAGAAGATAAAAAAGAAAAAACTATAACCATTAGTTATTTAGGAATAGCATTTTTCTTACAAATTTTATATAATAAGTTGAATTAGAATTAAATGAAATCAACCGTAGGCTTTAAAATGAAAAAAATAAATAAAATAATTGAAGTCTTTGAGAAGTTAGAGTCAATTATCGATGATGCTTATAATTCGAAATTACCAGATGATATCTTGATAAGGGCTTATTTTACGATTATCGAGCTACTACAAGACTATACGGGTACAGGAAGGGGCGTGACGGGCTTCTCAGAATTTTTTTATGTAAGATATATTAAGAAGTATCTTGAAAATAAATTGGGTGTTAGATTTGAAGAAAGAAATGTCGAAAGAAGAAATAGTAAAACTTTTTCAGCAGAGTATAATGGGAAAAAATTAATCTTATCTTCTGATAAAGCCGTTAAAGAGGCTGGGATCTACATAAGACCTGATGTTTTCATCGGTATTCAAAAGGAAAAAGGTGTAATCCACCCTTTAGCTATTTTTGAAATAAAATTGCATCAAGAGGAAAAAGATATAGAAATTATAATCAGAAGATTCTCAGACTTAAGAGATAAAATTAAAAATAAATTTACTGGAATGAAGGATAATGATCTCCCTTACTTTATATGGTTATATCTACGATATGAGAAATATTTAAATCAGAACTATGAAGACAAGATAAAACAATTTCAAGCGATAGAGAATAATTTCACTGTAATCAACTATATTACAGAGTGGTATAAAAGTAATATTGAACCTAGGGAAGGGGGAATAAACATAATTCTCCAAAAAATAATACAAAAAATAAATGATTTTTCGCTAAAGAAATA
>SDBU01006797.1_pt1 | contig 13374 bp, 9 predicted proteins | sample 2277071 | NCBI WGS metagenome assembly SDBU01 (sample SAMN10397929, study PRJNA504765) | marine sediment metagenome | isolation source: marine sediment core GS08_GC12, 126 cmbsf | place: Arctic Ocean: Gakkel Ridge, Loki's castle | collected 2008 | reverse complement strand
TCCGCAAGCATTACATCCACGATATTCTCGTCCAGACACAGCGCGCGCGGGACCTCACTATCATATATCAGCCGGCCGTCATGCCAAATCGCCGCACCATCGTCGCTGCCGATCCGGAGCTGCACCCGCTGAGACTCGTCCGAATGCACGTAGATGTGCGCGTAGGCAACAACGTTCTCGTTGGGAAGGAAGAGCTTATCGAGATTCAGAGTCCTGGTCTGAACATCCACCACACGCCACTTCTTCCCCTCAGTGAGCTTCTTCGGCAGCGGTTCAATCTTGCCCTCGTCAATGAAGGATGTACTGAACGTCCTGCCATCAGTCTTCTCGAAAGGACCGAGCACGAGCCACTCACTGACGGGCGGCCTCGACCACGGTGTCGCTGCTACCCGATGCATGGACGCATTCCGCCACATCCGACGCGTAACATGGTCCATCATCATGTGCTTGTAGTAAGGCATCCAACTCTTCATCTCAGGTGTACGGCGAAAATCCGCATCGCCGCCGAAATCACCCTCCATGCGGCCCCAGTCCGACGTGGGACATATCTCGTCCGGGTAACCCTGTACAGCCGTGAACATCCAATCGATGTTGTGCAGCCATTCATGAAGCTCGATTTCACCGTCCCGGCTCTTCGGTTCCAGGCCGTTGACCCACAATATGATATTCACATAGCCGCATCCCTTCGGCCCTGCGTCCGAGCCCATCGCTCCGCCCCCGAACGCGGCCGGAATTGCCAGGTCGTCCTTCTCCTGCTGGAATTTCGTGTGGCCAAACACAGTGTCATAGGCGCCGTCGCGAACGTCCTCCATATCCTTCTCCATCTCCTGCGCAGAAAGCCAGAAACTCTTGTCGCCGACAAACGTCTTTAGCGTACGCTCGACAACTCTCAGCTCGTATGAAATCCGCAGCTCCCGGCTGCTGTACTCCAACACGTGCCTGGCGAAATTGTCCATCCCGTATCGGACCGCCTCAATGTCTTGGTCTGTCATCTTCGTAACGAGGTGCTGCTTCTCTCCCTTGTCATCCGTCCATTCGAAATCAATGTTCCTGTACACTAGCACAAGGCAGGTCCACACATTCCCCGGTTCCTTTTTCGGATCAACGAGCACCTTTGGCCGCAGCTCCCGAATATGCCCCACCACGTGGTACCGCATCCCCACATCCATATCACAGGAGTCCGTCAGATTCTCCCAATGCAGCAGCGCCGCTTCCGGGTCCCCCTTCTTCTTGGCCTCATAGGCCAGCCGATACTCCTCTGCAGCATCAAGCAATTCTTCTGCCTGACCAAATGCGACGATAATCCACGTGAAAAACAAAGATGCCACAATGATATTTCTCATAATCCTCAACTCCCGCTGCCTCTTTTCTCAGTCGTTTCGCAATCAGATTCCTGTTCCCATACATATATATTGTTTTCTTGCTGTCCCTGCAAGTATACTTCGCGCGTTTTCAATTTTGCCGACAGCAACACAAGAACAAGGAATTCGTGCGCTCATGAGAAAACATAAAACACCGGTGGACTTTGGCCCGCGGCGGTTCACAGCATATGCTCCCGGAATTATGAGATCTCGATAGGACGGAAGTGAGCGTCGATCGAGACAAACTTTCAAAATCAGGCTGGAAACTAACCAATCGCTATGCGGTGAACGTTTGCACAGGCAAATCCCGATTCGTACAGATTCCCTGCACTTTGAGGGAAAGCAAGCTGATAGCAACGATCAAGCTCAGATAAGAACGTTCTTACCCGAGCGTAGAACCACTTCTTATTTCGGCAGCTCGGATATTATCTTCTCGACATTGTCCGGTTTGAATGGCGCGCTGAAACTGCACTTGATACACGAGAGATAGACCGGAAGCATCGACGGCGAGGGCGCCATCACAAGCTTGCAGATCGGGCAGTACGGGTTTCTCTCGTACTTACCGTTTGCTTTCTTCTTCCACAGCACTCCGTCTGATTCCACAAAACCCGTCGTCTTGAGTTGCCCGTCAATCTGCCCGTGCAATTCCCTATTCTCCCTTGTCAGCCTGTCGTTCTCATGTTTCAGCTTCTCGTTATCTTTCTCCAGATCGTTATATCTCTCCTGCCAGTACTGCAGCCGTTCTTTCAAGGACTCATTCGCATCGGGAAAATCCCTCAGAATCTCATCAAGCCAGTTCATCATCATCTCTCCTAAAGAGAAGGTCAGTTTCGAAGAACTTAATTCTATCGCACCAACATCAAAGCATACACCCTCTCACGATTAATGGGAAGAGGAAAACAAGGAGTTATTGGTGATTTCTTATGCGCTCCGCTTCTATGGATGCTGAACGATCATTCTATCGCTGATGTTCTCGACCTTCAGAAGAAAACCAGCCGGTATGTCTACCCGATAGTGTATCTCCGAGCCCTGACGCCACCATCTCAGGGACACGGCGTCTTCGCCAATCGGGATGCGCCCCTCACACCAATCCAACGGAAGATCTGAAAATCGGAGGGTAATTGTCCTGTTCAGCGCATCAATACAATAGACCCCGAGAACGTCACGATGCAGAACGTGCACGACGTAAGATGCGAAGCCGTGATTGCAGCTTGCCTGGGTATCGTCGTGTTCCCATAGAGTACCGGTGAGATCAGCCATTGGCAGGAGATACCTTTTCACTTCATCTAACAGCCGTGAAGTCAATCCATAACGTGACAAAAGGTCGAACCTCAGTTGATTGCCGATAAAAGCGCGCGACTTGTGTATCTCAGGATAAATGTTTTCTTCATCCCGCTGGGGACCGAATACCTCGACCAGATTTGTCCATAGTTCTTGATGTGTCTCCGGCATTGCAACGCCAAAAAAGAAGGCATAATACTGGCATGCTTCTGTCCTGTTATCAGTCACCTCGAGTCTTCCGTTTTTCCTTATGGCATTATCGACAAAGAACCGTCCGCCAAATGATTGCTCTCTAACGACTTTCTTGATCTTCTCGGCCTCATCGATAAACTGGGATTGGTGATATAGCCTGCCCGCAGCCTCTAGAGCGGCAGCATACAGCATATTCGTCGGATAGTTGACATCCTGGACAAAATCATTCGCCTTCGACCACTCGACGAAAACCCAACCGTCGAGCTTTTCCAAAAGCCCGTCTTCGTTCTTGAACGGCGCGAAATAGTCGAGAAGCTTGATGACTTTTTCTCTCAAGGCTTCGACCATCTCAGGGTCGCCGCTGCGCGTCAGATACTCCTCGAGCTGTACCACAAACCACAGCGCCCAGTTCGGTATGAAGTTGCCATTGTAATGATCCGCCGGATAGCACATAGGCAGCATGCCCACAGGGATATTCTCAAACTTCTGCACAAGCATGAAGTTCTCAAAGAAGTTCCTTTCGATAATCGTATTACCGCACAAGCTAAAGGCCGCCCGTGCGGTAAAGTAACTGTCGCAAAGCCACCCGGCCCTCTCTCTCGACGGGCAATCCATGAAAATATCCACTGCGTTCTGTCTGAATGTCTCGCGTCCAGCTTCAAAAATGCGATTTACCTCGCGATCGCTGGACGAGAAATGCGCCCTGTAGGCATCTGGATTTGCATACTCACGCACGTACACCTGTTCAACATCGCAATCCCCGTCGAGAACGATTAATTTCAGATAGCGAAGCGTATAAGGCTCAAATGATTCGAGCTCATATCTACCGGGCTGCAGCTCGTGACTTACAATGTTGACGCAGCCCAGACGTTTGAAATCAACGTCTCCGCCCGAGAGAATCTCATCGAAAATGAAGAAAAACCGACAGGGTCTCCTGCAGCTTATTCTCGCCCCGAGAAACCCCGTCAGGTTCGTGCCGAAATCGAGAATATGGAATGAATTCGCCTTGAGTTCCACCTTCTTATTGCCCGAAAAGCTCTCCTCGATTCGCTCCTTGAAAACTGTTTCTATTCGCTGCAATTCGATGGAGGGAATAACCTCAAGCTCATCTTCTTTATAACCCTTGAATTTCGGACCGATCCCCGTCAGAAAGCCGTTCTTGTGTATCTTCTCGACATCTGCACGCGTCCTGATCTCGCCGGATGAAACGTTCCAGACCGGCGCACGAAGCGTAAACCGTGAGGGTGCAACACAGCGGGGCATCAAGTTCTTCTTTGATTGAACAGAACATGGTATCGGCGAGAAATCCGCCCCGATTTTCCTGAGCCAGCTATCATAGTCGTGTCCCAGATTGTAGACCTCTGAAAAAGCACGCTGGAAGCTGTAACGCTCAGTTTTCCGTATTTTGTGGTTCAGTATTTGCGCCTCAAACTGAGTTCCATCACCAGCGGTGGAAGCCAGGACATCTCGCTCAGATACCACCTCGGCCTACAAGAATGAGGGCTGGTCTAAAATGTAATAACCGTTGACATTATAGCCCGCGACCTCGATGGCGATCAGGTTTTTGCCGGCAGCGAGCTCATTGCTCAGGCCCCATTCATCAACCCGGTAAAACCCATGAGGTCCTCGTGCAGGCCCATGGCACAGGAACTTGCCGTTCAGGCCATGCCCGGTAGAGCGTCGAGGCGGCAACACGCAAAACAGCCGAGGAACATGACGAAGTTTCGAATACCGCCCGAAAACCTGCGAGAAGATTCTTTTCCTTTTCCATTCCCTGCGGCCAGATTGGCCTGGCTGAATAGAAAAATGCTTTTTCAGAGTGTCCCTGTCGTCTCATGTTCTCCATCTCAACTGAGCCGCTACGTCGACCGCCTCTTCTGATGCTTCCGGCAGAATAGCCCCTGGTAGTCCCCACATCTTGTTTCGCCGGACCTCGCATCACAATTCATTACTCTTGATTTACCCATAATCCTTATACGCTTCGAAAAGAGCTTTCACATTCTCTATCGGTGTATCGACCTGAATGTTGTGTGATGTGCAGAGAATGTAGCCGCCGCCGGCAGCAAGGGCTTCAACTCTATCTCTGACCTCCTCGCGTACATCATCGGGTGTGCCGAACGGAAGTGTCTTCTGGATCGAGATACCGCCGTGAAACGCAAGATTCTTCCCGAATTCAGACTTCAACTCCCGCGGATCCATCTCTGCCGCCTCCGGCTGAAGAGATTGAAGCACGTCCAGACCCCGTTCTATCATCAGCGGAATTATCCGCCGGACAGAGCCGCACGTGTGGTGCATTACGCGAATGCCGAAACCCTTGGCAATATCGACATAATCTGCAAAACCTTCTCCAAGAAAATCCACCCACATTTCGGGCGACACCAAAGGCCCGTTCTGCGAGCCGAAATCATCGCCCATAAGCACAATATCGAGCTTGCCCTTCGCCGCGTCGAATATCCTCTCGGCATAGCCGCAATAGAAACTGCGAATATTCGAGAAGATCGCCCTGGCAATGTCAGGATTCTCACTCAAGTCCACAAATATGTCTTCGATACCTCTAAGATACATTGCGGGCTTGAGCTGTGCAATGCGGTTCAGACGGTCGCCCATGAAGACTGCCACCCGTTCCTTCTCGCGAATCCTCTTACACTGCGTCTCTATCCTCCCGTAGTCGAACCAGTCGGGTGATGGCCAGTGGCCGTAGCCGTTGATCTCCTCGACAGTCGTCGCTGAAGCCAGGGGGGATTCGACCAATTCCTTGTAAAACTCCGCACCCTCTGCGGTTTGCACTTCAACCGCCTTGCGCAGCACACCCCATATATCCTCTTCTGACCCGCCCTCAAACTTCCTGAGCGGCGGACCGATGTACTCGGGCCCATCGATGTACCGAAGATCTACATCGTGACAATCAAGAAACTCTTGCTCGGACATGTTCAGAGCCGATTCCAGCTTCTGCCTGAAACCCTTCGACATCCAGAAATCAACAGGCACCCTGTCGGGCTCTTCAAAGTCCAATGCCAGGAAGGTACGCTCTCTTGAGTTCAATTGTCAGTCCTGAAAGGCGATTGATTACACTAGTTAGGCTAAACGTAGCTCTGGTACTTCGGCTCGTACATCTGGGACTTGATACATGCCGGCAGATCGTCAGGCCTGGGTTTCATCGCAAGATCCCGATCATAAGCCACCTCTGCCACCGCGGTGGCAATGGCCACAGAGACCTCCCTTATTCTTCTCAGCGGCGGATACACACGCCCCTGCTCAAGGTCATCCTTGGATACCTCACTTGCCAGCGCTTTTGCAGCAGCAAAGAACATCTCATCCGTCACGTGCCTCGCGCCGGATGCAATGACACCAAGCCCAACGCCGGGAAATATATAGGCGTTGTTCCCTTGGCCCGGCACATACGTCTTCCCATCAATCGTTACAGGATCGAACGGGCTGCCGCTCGCAAAAATCGCACGCCCCTTTGTCCAGGTGTAGGCCTCCTCGGCAGTACACTCGGCCATCGATGTCGGGTTCGACAATGCAAAGACAACAGGTCTCTCGTTGAATTTGGCCATCGCCTCCAAAACAGGCTTGGTAAACGTCGAGGGCTTCCCCGAGACTCCAATGATTACCGTGGGCTTCAGAGCTTCAACAGCCGAAATAAAATCAAGTAGAGGCCCGTGGTCCTGGGCGAAGGAGATCTTGTGTTCAGCGAGGTCTGTCCGGCTCTTCACGACAAGACCCTTCGAATCCACAAACCAGCATCGTCTCCGCGCCTCGTCCTCGGACAGCCCTTCGTCAAACATCGCAGATACAATAATATCCCCAATTCCGATCCCCGCTTCCCCGGCACCGAGAAACAGAACAGTCTGGTCTCTTAGCCCGCCTCCGATAATTCTAAGAGCTGAATACAATCCTGCCAGCGCCACGCTGCCCGTTCCATTTATGTCGTCGTCGAAAGTACATATCCGGTTCCGGTACCTCCTCAACAGACGAAACGCGTTGATATTGGCGAAATCTTCAAACTGAATCAATGTGTCAGGAAATACTTCCTGCACCGCCACCACAAACTCTTCTATGAAGTCGTCGTACTCCTTCCCACGAATGCGGCGCTGCTTGAGACCGATGTAGAGAGGATCGTTCAGCAGCGCCTCATTGTTCGTCCCCACGTCAAGAGTCACGGGAAGACAAAACAGCGGATGAATACCGGCACATGCCGTGTACAGCGCAAGCTTCCCGACCGGAATACCCATCCCGTCTGCGCCAAGGTCACCGAGACCGAGTATCCGTTCACCGTCGGTGACAACGATAATCCGCACCTCCTTGTTCGGCCAGTTCATCAACACCTCGGCCATTCTTCCCCTGTCGTTTGTCGATATGAAAATGCCTCGCTGACTTCGAAATATATGCCCGTACTCCTGACATGCTTGACCCACCGTCGGCGTATAGATGATCGGCATCATCTCATCGAGATTGTCTATTATCACCCGGTAAAAAAGCGTCTCACTCCGGCTCTGCAGGCCTATCAGATGAATATATCGCTCTAAGTCGGTAGGTTTTCTGCGAGAATTCTCCAGAACGCGCATGACTTGCTCTTCCTGACTATGGACCTGAGGTGGCAGAAGACCTCGAAGACCCAATGCGTCTCGCTCCTCTTCCGTAAACGCTGTCCCCTTGTTGAGGATTGGATCCCGCAGAAGACTAACTCCTGTCTTGACGTCCTCTAAGCCTTCCTTAAGCTTCCGTTTTATCTTCTCATAGGGCATGGCTCGGTTCTCCTTCTTGTTTACTCCGGAAAAATCCCACAAAAACTCCCCTGATGAATAGCCTGTTTACCAATTATAGAGGAAAACTTCCACACAATAATTATCTAATCGGCAGCCCCCTCTTCCTCATCCCGCCAATCCCCAAACTTCGGCTCCACAGCTTCGATCCTCAGTCCCTCAGCCAACTCTATCACTGTACCAACCTTATTCACAAGGCGAAACTCCATTCCCGCCGCAAACAGCCCTCGACATATCTGTATCTGAATGAATCCGGATTCATATCCAACGATTCTCCTACCCGGAACATCTCCATGACTCTCTACATCAGCCAACTCCACCATCAGATATCAACCTTCGTGGCTGTACGCTATCGCAAAACAAACCAGAACCCATGAAATGGGTGCCGATCAAAGCCCGGCCCTGACGCAACGCAACTGATAATCAACCCTTTTCTCAGCCAATCCTAAAGTTTTAGCTTGACAATATGACATGGGTATGGTATATATCTCCCATAATGGTATACTGCGGGTATAACTCCCCCGAACACGCTCTTTCTCAACGAACCGGGCATTGAGCCATATGAACTACCCGGATCATCACAAACCGTACAAAGACTTCCATTTTTGCGAAGATTTCGCTTCCCGATTTTTTGATAATTAACGCAAATTCAAGGGATTATGCAAATCGCAGAAGTTCAGTTTTTCGCACTTTTTCGCAAAAATGCGAAAAATATATACTGATTGCCGTAAATGCAGAAATGAGTAAAACTAACAAAACCCCTGGCAGCCCAAATGCGGGATTGCATCATCCGCATCTCGAGATCGAGCTGCCTCGTGGATTTCCCCGGGAGAGCACAAGAACTCAAGAAGAAACTCCGGGAGAATACCTCTGACTCCTTGGAGATTGCGATAACCGTCACAATGACATAAAATAGCGAAATGGACTCATCAGGAAAAAAAACAAAGGTCGCGCACGTCATCACGCGCCTCATTGTCGGCGGGGCGCAGGAGAACACGATCCATACTGTCGTCGGCCTCAACCAAATGCCGGAGTACGATGTGACGCTGCTGACAGGCCCTCAGGCTGGCCCCGAGGGCAGCCTGATAGACGGCGACTGGAAGAATGAAGTCCGGTGTGTCATCCTGAAAAACATGCGGCGCAATCCGACTCTGCGCGATATCGCGATGTACCGGCAATTGGTCAAGAAATTCCGTGAAGAGAAGTACGACATCGTCCACACCCACAGCTCAAAGGCGGGTGTGCTCGGGCGTCTGGCGGCGAGAAAAGCCGGAGTGCCCATCGTCATCCATACCATCCACGGCCTGCCCTTTCACGAGTACCAGTCCGCCCTTGCTCGCAGATTCTACATTCACATGGAACGCAAGGCCGGCCGCGCGTGCGACAAGATAATCTCCGTGGCCGATACCATGACGAGAAAAGCACTGGCGGCGGGAATCGGCACGCCGGAGCTTTTCACGACAATATACAGCGGGATGGATCTCGATCTCTTCTTACACTCCCACAGGCACAGGGACGCCGTCCGAAAGGAGTTCGGAATCGCTGAGGACGAGATAGTCATCGGTAAAATCGCGCGTTTATTCTATCTCAAGGGCCACAAATACCTCTTCGAGGCGGCGCTGGATGTGCTGGAGAAATTCCCGAACACACGGTTCCTTCTCCTCCACGACGGAATACTTCGAACACGATTTGAGAAGCTGCTCGAACAAATGGGCATACGGAACAGATTCATCTTTGCGGGCCTCGTGCCGCCAACGGCGATACCGAAATACATATCGGCAATGGACATACTCGTCCACGCTTCGCTGCGAGAAGGGCTGGCGAGAACGTTGCCGCAGGCCATGGCGTGCGGCAAGCCCGTCGTTTCGTTCGATATCGACGGTGCACCCGAGGTTGTCAAAAACGGCGAGACCGGTTATCTCGTGAGGCCGAAGGACTCGAAAGGTCTCACGGAAGCCTTGCTCAGACTGATACAGGACGAGGAATTGAGAAAACGTATGGGCGAGAACGGTCGCAAGCTCGTCGACCCGGTTTTCCGCAAGGAATACATGGTGGAAAAGATACACGGACTATATCAGGAGCTACTGAGACAACGATGAGAAGCTGGTACTGCATCTACCTCTACTTCTTCGTTCTCTCCGGCGTAATGTCGCTGATTGCCGTTCCCGTATTCGGCCGAATCGCCGGGAGGACGGGCTACATGTCCAAGCCCCACCCGCACAAGCACGGCAAGACACCAATTCCTCTCCTCGGCGGCGCAGCGATCTTTTCGGTGTTCTTTATCGTCGTGATCGGACACTATCTCATCGCCCTTCTGCAGCACAAGACAGGCTTCCTCTCCTCCGCACTTCCGAAGAGCGTTATCAGCTATGCTCCGGGTGTTCTCAAGAGCTCATCAAAGCTGCTGCCGCTGTTTGCGGGCGGGGTGATCATTTTTCTCATCGGCCTGATCGACGACAAGCGCGACCTCAGCCCGGTCCTCAAACTCGCAGGCCAATTCATGGCCGCCCTTGTACTCGTCCTTGCAGGAATACGCCTCACTCTCTTCATCCCCAACGTATTCGTAACGTCGTTTCTGACGGTGCTCTGGGTCATGTTCATAATCAATGCGTTCAATTACCTCGACAACATGGACGGCCTTTCGGCAGGCATAGCTTTGATAGCGTCCGTGTTCTTCCTGTTCTCCGCGGTACAGCTCAGGATGTACTTCATCAGCGCAACGCTCGCGATACTCGCGGGAACGCTCATAGGTTTCCTGTGGTACAATTTCAACCCCGCAAAAATATATATGGGTGACGCGGGCTCGATGTTCATCGGCTACCTCCTCGCTGCACTGACAATCGAGAGCACATTCTACCAACACGGAAGCAGCCCAACATATTTCCCCGTCCTCATGCCGTTGATAGTCCTCGCAATTCCGATTTACGAGATGATTATGGTTGTTTGCGTTCGGCTGAAAAAAGGCCTGTCAATCTTCAAACCGTCCAAAGACCACCTGTCATACAGGATCGCCGACGTGGGACTCTCAGTCCGGGGTGCCGTGCTCCTGATCTACTTCCTCACAATATGCACTGGCATCGCGGCGCTGCTGATGCCCGGAGCGGACCTCCTCGGCTCGCTCCTTATCCTCGCACAGGTCATCTTCATCCTGAGCATAGTCGCTATCCTCATCCACTACGGCAAAAAAGAGGGCCCGCCCTGATCCCATGTCGAGACCCCGAACATTCCGAGTACTGACTTTCGGCTGCAAAGTCAACCAGTACGAGAGCGAGCTCATGCGGGAGCAGCTCATCGACTGCGGCCTTGCGGAGCAGCACGAAAACTCGTCCGCCGATCTCTACGTTGTCAACACCTGCACCGTGACCGTCAACGCCGATGCGAAATGCCGCAAGTCCATACGCCACGTAGCTCGGGACAATCCGGATGCGAGGATAATCGTCACGGGCTGTTACGCCGAACGCGATGCTCAAACCCTGGCGAGACTCCCCAACGTCGAAGCGGTGATTGACAATTCGGGCAAGGAGAATCTCGTCGAGACTGTACTGGACGGCCCGTGTGGTACGGCTCCGATCCGAAGGTCCATTACCGAGTTCGAGGACCGCACCAGGGCATTCATTAAGATCCAGGACGGCTGCAACGAGTATTGCTCGTACTGCATTGTTCCATACCTCCGCGGTGAGCCGCGAAGCAGAGAGATCGAAGAAATCGTCGAGGAGGCCAAGGGTCTCGTCGAAAATGGCTACAAAGAGATAGTCCTGACAGGAATTCACATCGGCTGTTTCGGACGCACTGAGGAGGGGATACACAGGCTCCCCGAGCTAATCCGCAAGCTCGAAGGCATCGACGGCCTCTGCCGGTTGAGGCTGAGCTCGATAGACCCCAACGAGGTCAACGACGAGCTCATTACCACAATCAGCGACTCTCCTATCGCGTGCAGCCATCTTCACATATCCTTGCAGAGTGGCTCGACCAGAATCCTTCAATCGATGCGCCGCAAGTACACCGCTGAGGATTATCTTCGCCTCACAGAAAACCTCTACAGCAGAATTCCCGATATTTCGATAAGCACCGATGTCATGGTCGGTTTCCCCGGCGAGACCGAACAGGACTTAGACAAGAGCCATGAACTCATCGAGAGGATCAAGTTCTCGAAAGTGCACATCTTCCCTTTCAGCCCGCGGGAAGGGACCGCGGCGGTGAAGATGCAGAACCAAATCGACCCGAGAACGGCGTACGAGAGGGGAGCGCTTCTCGCATCGGTCAGCGAAGTTGCGGCAGCGGCACATCGTGAGAAATTCGCCGGGCGCACAGTGCAGGTCCTTGTCGAAACGGCACGCAGCCGAAACGAATACGAGGGCTTCACGGACAACTACCTGCGCACTTCAGTGGCGTCCGAGACTCTCCTGCGCCAGAATGATCTCGTTAAAGCTCAAATTGAGGGTTTCGACCACAAGTATCTCTACGGAAAACGTGTGAGGGGAGATTGATGTCCCGGGGACGATTACGACGCGACGGCGGCTTGCCGGGCTCTGGCGGATTCATCTTCCCAAGTGAACCAGTGCTGAAGATTGTAGTTGTGTATGGTATCTGTCGGGCAGACCTCGACGCACTTGCCGCAGTTCGTGCACTTCTCGTAGTCGATAAAGGCAAGTCCCTCATCCATCGATATTGCCTCGACCGGGCATTCCTTCACACATTTTGTGCAACCGATACAGCCATAAGCACAGACCTCCTTCACGGCTTTTCCCCGCTCAGGGTTGTTGCACAAGATATGAACATCTCTCTCGTCAGCAGGCACCATCTCAATCAGATCCCTTGGACATCCCGCGACACAGACCCTGCAGGAAACACACTTCTCCTTGTTTATGACTGGGAGACCGTCATCCCTCACATCGATAGCGCCGTACATACACTGCCGTACGCAATCGAGAAAACCGATGCAGCCGTAAGCGCATCCTTTACATCCGCCGGCAACCATCGACGCGGCAAGGCATGTCTCGATACCGTCGTAATCGAAAGCAAGAATCTCGACCGGCGGACCTTTGCAGTGAATAAATGCAACCTGGGGTTCAACACCACCAAAATCTCTGCCGAGCACCTTGGAGGCTGTCTCGATAAAACCACACCCGGCGGGTCCACACTTGTCCGGCCCCACCTCTCCATTAATCATGGCCTCCGCGTAACCATGGCAGCCCGGATAACCGCATGCGCCGCAATTCGCTCCCGGGAGCAGTTCTTCCAATTCCTGTATCCTCGGATCCTCATGTACCTCGAAAACTCTCGACGCCACGGCAAGCACACCGGCAAAGATCACCGCAAGACTGCCCAGCCCTATCAGGGCCGGAATTACAACTGTGTTTACCGAAGCCGATATAATAATCATCCGAGTTTTCCTGCTTATCTTACGATTCCGGTGAAGCCCAGAAAAGCCAAAGCCATAAGCCCGGCTGTTATAAACGCTATGGGAATCCCCCTGAGCGGCCTGGGCACGTCGGCAAGTTCGAGCCGCTCACGGATTCCGGACATAAGAACCATCGCGAGGGTAAAGCCGAGACCGGCTCCAAAACCCTGTAACACGCATTTGGCATAGCTTAGTTCCACCGGCCTGCCGGCTTTGAAAAACATGTCTATATTCAACACAGCCACACCGAGAACGGCGCAGTTAGTCGTAATCAGCGGAAGATATATGCCGAGAGCGCGGTAAAGACCCGGGCTGATTTTCTGAAGGAACATCTCTACAAACTGCACCAGGCTGGCGATGACAAGGATAAACG
>SDBU01006796.1_pt1 | contig 13375 bp, 8 predicted proteins | sample 2277071 | NCBI WGS metagenome assembly SDBU01 (sample SAMN10397929, study PRJNA504765) | marine sediment metagenome | isolation source: marine sediment core GS08_GC12, 126 cmbsf | place: Arctic Ocean: Gakkel Ridge, Loki's castle | collected 2008 | reverse complement strand
AATGGCACCGAAGGCGTCAAAATGTCGGTGCAAAAACAACCGACGGCCAATACGGTGGATGTCGCCGACCGGGTGCACGCCAGGCTGGCGTGGATGGTGACCAATAGACTGATCCCGGAAGATATCACCATCAGCATTGTTGCGGATCAGTCTATTTATGTGCGCCGGTCACTTAACAATGCCTCCATGGCGGCGGTCAGTGGTGCCGTGCTGGCGATGATCGTGGTGTACCTGTTTATCGGCAACATTCGCGGCACATTGATTATTGGTACCGCGATTCCAATATCCATCATGGTGACCTTTATTATCATGGCGCTGGGCGGATTAACACTGAACATCATGACCCTGGGCGGGCTGGCGCTGGGTGTGGGAATGCTCATCGATAACACTATCGTTATGCTGGAGAACATTGCACGCCATCGACAGGACGTGGACGACCCGGATGAACTTGTGGCCGCCACCAGAGCCGCAGGTGAGGTGACCAGCGCCATCGTCGCCTCGACCACCACCAATCTGGCGGCGGTACTGCCGTTCTTGTTTGTTAGCGGTCTTATCGGACTGTTGTTCCGCGAACTGATTTTTACCATCTCCGCCGCCATTGTCGCATCGCTGCTGGTGGCGGTAACGCTGGTGCCCAGCCTGGCGGCGCGCATGCGCGATGAAACCCACGGTAAACTTCATCATCTGGTCGACAGGTATGTCAAATTAGCGCAGACCCGCTACACGCTATTGTTGGCCAAAATTCTTGAGCGACCCCAGGCAGTGATAGCCAGTGCGGTAGTGCTGTTGCTGTTATCACTGCCCATGTTTTTTTCGGAGAAACAGGAGTTTCTGCCGAAGATGGATGAGGGTCGGATCAGCATCAGTATTTTGACCGATGCCGGGACTTCTCTGGATGCCATGGATCAGAGCGTAAAGCGAATCGAGAAATTGATCTGGAGTCTGGGCGACGTTAAAAGTTTATACACGCTCGTGGGCGGTCGTATATTTGGTCGTACCGAGCGCGAAACACCCAATCGCAGTTCATTCACCGTACAACTGGTCGCGAAAAGTCAGCGGGACGTCAGCAGTCAGCAGTGGGTAAAAACATTCTACAAGGCGCTGGCAAAAGCACAATTGGCGGGAATCAGGGTACGTGCACGGCCACGAGGCATTCGCGGCCTGCGGACCAGCCGCGCTGACGACGATCTGAGCATTCGTGTACAGGGACCGGAACTCAACATCCTCGCTGAAATCGGTGAAACAATTGTTGGCCGTTTGAAGGGCACAATTGGCTTAATGAACCTGAAACATTCATCGGAAGACGTTCGTCAGGAATTTGCCATTGAAGTGGATCGGCAGCGCGCTACCGAGCTTGGCATCGATGTTGTGAACGTGGGCCGCGCGCTCAGTATTGCGCTCGATGGACTGGTGGTGAGTGATTATATTGAAGGTGACCGCAGTTACGATATCAGGGTGCGCCTGCCGCAAGAGGATATTCGCAGCCCCATGGCTCTGGGCGGTTTGTTGCTGTTCACTGAGCAAAAAGGACGCCGGGCCGTTTATCTCAGTGATGTAGCGCGGGTGAAACTGGCGCCAGTGCCCGCCAGTATTATGCGCGAGAATCAACGCCGTATTATTGAAATCAGCGCTTCGCTGACAGACGACCGCACCCTCGGTTCGGTAGTGAACGAAGTCAAACAAAAACTGGCCGGATTGCAATTGCCCAAGGGATATTTCATGTATTTCGGCGGCACCGATGAGGCCCTGACACAGGGCAGGGTGTTGACCAGTGTCTTGCTCGGCCTGGCCCTGTTTCTGGTGTATGTGGTCATGGCCGTGCAGTACGAATCGCTACGCAACCCCACGGTAATTCTCCTGTGCGTTCCGTTCGCCATGATTGGCGTCGCCATCGGACTGTTGGTCACGCAGATACCGCTGTCGGTACCAGTGTGGCTCGGTGTAATCATGCTGGTGGGTATTGTGGTTAACAATTCCATTGTACTGGTAGAGTACATCGAGATTTCCCGTCGCAATGGACTGGCCGTAATGCCGGCCATCATTGAAGCAGCACGCCTGCGTATGCGGCCGATTATGATGACCACTCTCACCACCGTTTTCGGCATGCTGCCATTGGCAATAGGGATCGGCGATGGCTCGGAAATGCTGCAACCGCTGGCGATCACTATTGTTTCGGGCTTATCGTTTTCCATGCTGGTGAGCCTGCTGCTGTTGCCAGTGATCTATTCACTGGTTTCCCGTAAGTTCAGTGCGGAAAAAGTAATGGAATAAAACGGGTCTCCGCCGGGTCTAACTCTTCAGAAGAATTCATTGCGTCGGTCGCCGCGGGCTTTGCCCTAATGAAAAAGATAAAACTCAGGAGAGTATTTTGACTACCATCAAACGAAGAACCTTCTTGCGGGCAACAATTGCCGGCAGCGCGATAGCGGTGGCAGCCGGCGCGGGCTTGCTGCAACCAACCCGGGTATTGGCAGCCAGTTGGCCGGCGGCTGCTTTTAGTGGCAAATCTGTGGATGCAGCATTGACCTCACTTTATGGCACCTCAAAGCGTGTTTCCAGCAAGGACATCATGATTAATGCCCCGGAGCAGGCAGAAGAAGGTAACTCGGTACCGGTCGCGGTCAAGACGAAATTGAAAAACGTGGAAACAATGAGCATTTATGTGCATAAGAATGCGCAACCCCTGGTGGCGAATGTCACCCTTACCGGCGGCGGCGGTTACTTGCGCGCCAACATCAAAATGGCCAAGACCTCCAGGGTTGAGTTTGTTATCAAGGCCGGTGGAAAGCTCTACACCGCATCAAAAACTATTAAAGTAACGGCCGGCGGTTGCGGCGGTTAATCGAATAAGAGGATTTATAATGACCAGAAAAATGCTAATGCGTGCACGCCAGACAGGTGATATCGCCGAACTCATGGTGCGCATCCAGCACCCGATGGAAACCGGTCTGCGCAAGGACAAGGAAACCAAGAAAACTATTCCGCCGCACTACATCGAGAATATGACAGTGATTCACAATGGTAAAAAAGTCGTGAGTTGTGACATGGGTATCGCCGTTTCCAGAAATCCGGTGATGGGCTTCGGATTAATCGGTGCCAAGACGGGTGACAAGGTCACCGTTAGCTGGAAAGACAATAAGGGCGAATCGGGTAGTATCAGTAAAACATTGAAGATGTAAATCACCCTGACCAGGTTGGAATAAACCGTTGCGATATTATGGTATCGCAGCGGTTTTTTATTGGTTTGGTGAAATATGCGTGGCGCAACCCGCGGCCAGCAAGGCGCTGCCATAAGCCGCTTCGCTGAACATCGCCGCTGACACTGGCACGCCCAGCATGCCTTGTCGAATTTCTGACCAGGCTTTGTTGCGGCAGCCGCCGCCGGCTGTGAAGACCCGTTTTAGAGGCGGGGCACCTAATTCTTTCAGCAGGCAATAACCACGTTGCTCGATTCGGGATATGCCTTCGAGTAAAGCTTGAAAGAAAACTGTCTTGTCATCCGGAATCGGTTCGATGCGCGGCTGCAAACCTGGATCATTGACCGGAAAGCGTTCCCCCGGTCCGGGCAGGGGGTAATAGTCGAGGCCAGTAGATGTATCGGGCTGTAGCTGCAGACTGAGCTTGGTCATCTCATCATTGGTAAAAAACTGATTCAATACCGAACCACCGCTATTGGAGGCGCCGCCGACTAGCCAGATATCCCCCAGCCGGTGACTGTAGACGCCATGCTCGGCCGAAGTGACGGATTTGTCTGATAACAGTTTTATCACCAGGGTGCTGCCTAATGACGTGACTGCGTCACCAATTTGGTGGGCGCCGCTGGCGAGGAAGGCGGCAATGCTGTCGGTGGTGCCTGCCACAATTTCGGTTTGGTAGGACAATCCCATCCGGTCGGCCAACTCCGGTCGAATGAAACCGTAGACGTCACCGGGCGCGCGCACTTGCGGCAACCAACTGCGTTTTATACCTGATTCAATAATCCAGTCAGGAAAGGCATCCATTTGCGGGTTAAAGCCCAGCTTCAGAACGTTGTGGTAGTCACTGTAGCCAAACCGGCCGGTAAGTTTGCCGCTGAGCCAGTCGGCCTGATGCTGAATATGGACAATGTCGGGTGTTTGTACGTTGTTCAGCAACCACAGTACCTTGGCGAGGCTGCTGCTGGCACCAATGGCACCCGAGTCTTGCGCAGCAATCCCGGCAATCCGCTGCGCTTCCCTGGTGGCGCGGGCATCGTTATACATCAGCGCCGGTGTCAGCGGCCGGCCGTTGGCGTCGCACAGCAGTACGGTAGCTGAGGTACCGTCAATGGCGAGACGGGTGATGTGTCTTGTTTCGCATAACGTGCCGAGGGCATGTATGCAATCGAGTAATGTTGACCACCAGAGATGCGGATCTTGCGAAATCCCGGTATTTTTTCTGTCAGGCGGTGGAATGGCGACTTCGGTTCTGGCAATTATCTGTTGTTCGTCATCAATGACGATGGCGCGACAACCGCTGGTGCCGAAGTCTATACCGAGAAAGAGGGTGGGTGTGGCCAGCGCAGATCCCGGATCTCAGGTCTGTTGTGCTGGCGGGGTATGCCCTTGCCAGCCAGATTTGCGATGCTCGACGACGACATTGGTATAGATACCACCGCGTACATTAAATTCTGCCCGCACTCTCATATAACGTGGCGCAATTGCTGCCACCAGATCGTCCAGAATCCGGTTAGTGACGGCTTCGTGAAATGCACCTTCGTCGCGATAAGACCAGTAATACAATTTGAGTGACTTCAGTTCCACGCATTTCTGGTCCGGAATGTAGTTCAGATAGATGGTGGCGAAATCGGGCTGGCCGGTTTTCGGGCACAGGCAGGTGAACTCCGGAGACTCAATCTCAATGGTATAATCCCGCTCCGAATGGGGATTGTCGAAAGTTTCCAGTTGTTTGCTGGGCGTGGTAGGCATTTTTCATCCCTTATGCTAGCGTTGCGTGGCTTTTTTGGCCGCCGCCCATCGTCATTACCCGGGCGAACGGCGAGCTTTTAAAGATGTATAAATTGTAACTGACTCCGAAACCCTTTACTCGTCGTATCCTTAAATGCGCCTGAAAAAAATAAAACTTGCTGGATTCAAATCCTTCGTCGATCCCACCACTATTCCGATTACCAGCGCCATGACCGGCATTGTCGGCCCCAACGGCTGCGGCAAGTCCAATGTGATCGATGCCATCCGCTGGGTCCTGGGCGAGAGTTCGGCCAAGAACCTGCGTGGCGATTCCATGGCCGACGTCATTTTCAGTGGTTCCAGTTCGCGCAAACCGGTGGGCAAGGCCAGTGTCGAGCTTATTTTTGACAATACCGACGGCAAGGCCCCGGGCCAGTACGCCAGTTATGCCGAAATCTCCGTTCGCCGCGAGGCCAGCCGGGACGGCCAGTCGACCTATTTTCTGAACAAGACGAAATGCCGGCGCAAGGATATCACGGATATTTTCCTCGGCACCGGCCTTGGGCCACGCGCCTACTCCATTATTGAGCAGGGCATGGTGACGCGCATTATAGAATCCAAACCAGAGGACTTGCGCGGTTTCCTCGAGGAGGCAGCCGGTATATCGCGTTACAAGGAGCGCCGTCGCGAGACCGAAAACCGCATTCGCCACACCCGCGAAAACCTGGATCGCGTTAATGACATACGTCGCGAGATGGAAAAACAACTGGATCGTCTGAAACGTCAGGCCCGTAACGCGGCGCGTTATAAGGAATTGAAACAGGAAGAACGCCTGTTACACGCGCAACTGTTAGCACTGCGCTGGAACAACCAGAATACCCGTTTGCAAAAGACAGAAAGTATCCTGGCGGGCAAACAAACCGAACTGGAAAAGATTATCGCCGCCCAGCGTGAAATTGAGGCCGCCATCGAAACTGTTCGAGCCGAGCAAACAGGGGCCAATGACGCACTAAACAAGGTGCAGGAAGAGTTTTATTCCCTTGGCGGGGAAATTTCCAGTATCGAACAAAGCATTCATCATGCGCGTGATACGCGCTCGCAACAGGTGCGCGAACACGAACAAGTCAATCATTCCTGGGATGAGGCAACCCGGCTCCTGCAATCTGACATTGAGACTATCAACACTCTCAGTCGCTCGCTGACAGAACAGGAACCGCAAGTCAGTCATTCCGTGGAAGCACGTGATAGAGCCAGCCAGGAGTTCAGCGAAGCCGAAGAGGCCATGCGGGCCTGGCAAAATGAGTGGCAGAACTTCAGTGAGGCCTCGGCGGAGCCTGAAAAGGTGCGCGAAATCCAACGTGCGCGTTTAACCCAGCTGGATGTCCATAGCGCACAGCTGGGTGAACGCAGTCGCAAACTGGCCGAAGAGGCAGCAAATATAACGCGCCAATTGGACAACACGGACCTGGAACAGATACAGGACAAGGTGTTGCAGGCCGACCGCAATCTGGAACAGCAGACGCAGTCACTGGAATCACTGGAAGAGAGTATTCGCAGTCAGACACTGGCCCGCGAAGAGCTGATCAACGAACTGGAAGAGTCGCGTGGGGAACAACAGGCCCAGGCAGGTCGCATGGCGTCACTGAAAGAGTTGCAGGATGCCGCCCACGGCAAGCACGATAATGCTCTTCAGGACTGGCTGGCGAATCAGGGTCTGAATGACGCGCCACGCCTGTCCGGCCGTATTACAGTGCAATCCGGTTGGGAGCGTGCCGTTGAACGTGTCATGGGAAATCGCCTCAATGGCGTTTGCGTGGATGATCTTAATCGCTTTGAAAGCGCCATCGGTGATATACAGCAGTCCGATTTGATGTTGGTGGACAGCAATCAATCCGGTGCAGCCGAACAAACTGATGGCCTTCGTTTAAGTCAGTTGGTTCAGGGCGATGTGCCGCTGGACAGCTTCCTGTCTTCCGTGCGCGTCGCCGAAACAACTGCCGAAGCCTTGTCCCTGCGTGACCGGCTGAATAATGGTGAAACCATCATCACCCGTGAGGGCGTCTGGGTTGGCAGGAACTGGGTCAGCCTCGCCAGTGAAGAGGGTACCCGCGCCGGTATTCTGCGTCGCGAACAGGAGATGCAATCACTGGAAGAGAAATTGACAGGGGGTGACGAGAGAATCGGGATTCTTCTGGCGCAGGCCGCCAGCATGAAAGATGAGCTTGAGCAACGGGAGGCAGCGCGAGACGAGCTGCGGCGCTCACTGAATGAGGCCAACCGGGAGCGTGCCGGCCTGTCTGAGCACCTCGGGCATAAAGAGGCACAAATTGAGCAATTGCAGTCACGCCAGGCGCAGATCAACAGCGAGTCAGCCGAGGTAAATGCGCAGCAGGAACAGAACCTGCAGGACATGGAATCCGCACGTGCCTTGTTGTCAGAGGCCGAAGGTGAGCGCGGTGAACACGAGCAACGCCGGAAACAGCTGCAGGAGATGCGCATTCGCCTGGAAGATCGCCTGCAGTTAACCCGCACCAACGCCAGTGCCGCACGCGACACGGCATACGAGCTTGAAATTGAACGCCAGCGCATGCGCACCACCGTCGACTCAACACAACAGAGTGTGGCGCGACTAAAAGGACAGTTGCAGCATCTGGAGCAGCGGCGCGGAGAGCTGGCGTCGACGATGGCTCAGGGTGATCAGCCGGAACTGGAGTTGAAAGCGAAGCTGGAAAACTATCTGAAGAAAAGGCTCGACGTAGAGGAGAAATTAAAAGTAGTGCGTGAGGTTGCGTCGGCACTGGAAGGCCGCCTGCGTGAGCAGGAGCAGGGCCGGTCGGCGCAGGAGAAGAGTGTGCGGCAGCAACGCGAAGCAATGGAGACAGATCGCGTACAGCGTCAGGAAATTATCGTGCGCCGCGAAACCCTGGTGGAACAGGCACAGGAGACAGGGCATGACCTGGCGCAAGTCGCAGGTGAATTGCCCCAGGATGCCGGTGAAAGTGATTGGCAGGAAAATCTGCAAGGGGTTGAGCGCCGTATCAGTCGTCTTGGTGCCATCAACCTTGTAGCGATCGAGGAATACGAAGAAGAGTCCGAGCGCAAGCAATATCTGGACAAGCAATGCGATGACCTGACCAGGGCCATGGAGACGCTGGAAGATGCCATGCGCAAGATTGATCGTGAGACGCGCACCCGTTTCAAGGAAACTTTCGATAAAGTTAATACCGGTTTACAGGAATTTTTCCCCAAGCTGTTTGGTGGTGGCCATGCCTATCTTGAGCTCACCGGGGATGATTTGCTGACCACCGGTGTGACTGTCATGGCGCGCCCCCCGGGCAAACGCAACAGCACCATTCACCTTTTGTCCGGTGGCGAAAAGGCGCTGACGGCCGTGGCGATGATATTTTCCATTTTCCAGTTGAATCCAGCTCCCTTTTGTTTTCTTGATGAGGTGGATGCGCCACTGGACGACGCCAATGTGGAACGCTATTCCGAGACTCTGGAGTCCCTGGCAGAGAATACGCAGCTGATTTACATTACCCACAACAAGATCAGCATGGAGAAGGCCGAAGTGCTGATTGGGGTCACCATGTCCGAGCCCGGTGTGTCTCGACTGGTGGCGGTTGATGTCGACGAAGCGATGGAGATGGTTGCGAATCAATGAGCTTGAAAATCGCCTTGTTGCTGGTTGGTGTCATTATCGTCATCACGGTAGCAATCGGGGCGATGGACAAGGCCCGTTTTCGCCGCCGCCGTGCACGGCGCTCCCATCCCTCTAACGAAGATGGTGCACCCTTGATCGCGGTAGTGGGCGAAGAACATCACCGCGACATTCTGCCAACGGGCTCCGGCAGAAAAGGTCCAAGTGCCCTTGAGAAGAGAAAGCTGAAAACCAGTGTGCCGGCCACTCAAATCTCGGTGCTACAGGAAGATCACGGACTGCTCGATGAGATCGAGAGTTACGAACAAGTGGCAGATCTGCGTCTTGATGTGGACCCCGACATTGACAGCCGCGTCGCCGAGACAGACGACGTTCAAACATTCTCGCCACATGAATTTCCGACTGTTGCGGACCAAGTAATCGATTTTACAATATCGCTACCTGGAAAAAAGGCCATTTCGCGCAACCGCGCCCTGGGACTGTTCAAACAAAACGAATACATGCTCGAAAAACCGCGGGCAATCTATGGTTTGCGACATGTCACCCGGGTCTGGACCAACCTCGAAACAGACCGCGACTCCACCGAGTATGACGATCTGATGCTGGCCCTGCAGATGGTTGACGACAGCGGGGCAGTGGGGGAGTCCGAACTCAACACCTTTGTGCAAATGGGTCTGACATTTGCTGACCAGTTCAAACGTCGCACCCTGTTCTCGCTTGATGTCGATGAAGCCATTATGGTTGCCGAGGGACTCGATGCGTTCTGCAAACAGCACGATGTGATTGCCAGCGTCAATGTGGTGGCCAATAGTCCGGTGGGATTCCCGGGAAATACCATTGCTGCGGTAGCGAACGATCTGGGCATGCGTTTTGGTGAAATGAACATTTTTCATCGTTGCGATGACAGTGGTCAACTTGAATACAGTATGGCCAATCTCTTTCAACCGGGTGATTTTGACCGGGACAATCTGGAAAAATTTCGCACTAAAGGAGTAGCAATTTTTATGCAAGTGCCACGTGTGCGGGATTGTGTCACGGTGTTTGGCGATATGATTTCAGTGGCCAAACAGCTGGCAGATCGTATGGGTGGTCGAATGGTGGATCAGGACATGAAATCCCTGACCGAATCCGGCGTCAATACCATACGTGCGCAAATAGAATTGATGGTTATCGATATGCGCAAGCGCGGGATCCCGCCCGGCACGGAGGCGGCTCTAAGGTTGTTCCGGTTATGAGCAAGAAAAGCCCGGTTAAGACGCGCGTCAACAAGTTACGCGAGCAAATCAACCATCACAATTATCGTTACTACGTGCTGGACGATCCGGAGATGCCCGACAGCGAGTTCGATCGTTTGATGCGCGAGCTGCAGGAGCTTGAGCAAAGCCACCCCGAACTGATTACCGGCGATTCACCAACCCAGCGTGTTGGCGCAGCGCCACTGGACAAGTTCGATGAAGTCAAGCACGCGGTACCCATGTTGTCGCTGGGCAATGCCTTCAGTGATGATGATGTGCGCGATTTTGATCGACGCGCGCGTGAGCGTCTTGAGCTTGATCACATAACCTATACCGCCGAACCAAAGCTGGACGGACTGGCGATCAGCCTGGTCTACAAAGACGGTGTGCTGGTGCAGGGCGCCACCCGGGGCGACGGCTATACCGGCGAGGATGTGACCCAAAATGTACGTACTATTGATTCCATACCGCTGCGGCTGATGGGTAAAGGTTATCCCGGGGTGCTGGAAGTACGCGGCGAAGTGTTTATGTCCAGGAAGGGATTCGAGGCGCTGAACAAGACGCAGCGCGAAAATAATGACAAGACCTTTGCCAATCCACGCAATGCCGCGGCCGGCAGTCTGCGCCAGCTTGATCCCCGTATTACCGCGAGACGTCCGTTGGAGATGATTTGTTACAGTGTCGGTCGCGTTGAAGGCAGTACGCTGCCGGACAAGCACAGCGAAATTCTGGCCGCCTTGCGCGAGTGGGGGATTCGCACCAGCGACGAATTCCGGGTGGTCACCGGTATTGAAGCCTGTATCCATTATTACCATGACATCGCGCAACGTCGGGACAAACTTGCCTACGCCATCGATGGCGTAGTTTACAAGGTTGACTCGCTGGAGCAGCAAAAACTGCTGGGATTTGTTTCGCGTGCACCGCGCTGGGCAGTGGCGCAGAAATTCCCGGCCGAGGAAGCACTTACAAAACTGCTCGCCATCGACGTACAGGTGGGTCGTACCGGAACATTGACGCCAGTGGCGCGGCTGGAGCCGGTATTTGTCGGTGGCGTCACGGTTACCAATGCCACCTTGCACAATCAGGACGAAATAGAACGCAAGGATATCCGCATTGGTGACACGGTGATTGTTCGGCGGGCAGGCGACGTGATTCCTGAAGTGGTCAGCGCCGTAACATCAAAACGCAAGAAGGGTGCGCGTCGGTTCAAGATGCCGACAAAATGTCCCGAATGTGGTTCCGCAGTCGTGAGGCTGGAAGACGAGACCGCCGCGCGTTGCACAAGCGGGCTCTATTGCCCGGCGCAACGCCGTGAGGCGATCCGTCATTTCGCCTCGCGCCGCGCCATGGACATCGAGGGTCTGGGCGACAAACTGGTCGAACTGCTCGATCAGCAGCAGCTGATAAAAAACGTCGCCGATCTCTATAAACTTAAAGTAGAAGATGTCGCGGCGCTGGAGCGCATGGGCGGCAAATCTGCAGAGAATCTCATTCAGGCCCTGGAAACATCCAAGCAGACTACCTTGCCGCGTTTCATTTTTGCGCTTGGCATACGCCAGGTAGGCGAAGCGACGGCACAGGCCCTGGCCAATCATTTTGGCGATCTGGGTTCCTTGCGCAAGGCCAAACCGGAGGTGCTTGAGAATGTGCCCGACGTGGGTCCGGTGGTGGCCGAAAGCATAGTCACCTTCTTCAAGCAATCTCACAACAGAGAAGTCATCGATCACTTGATCAAGTCGGGAATGCGCTGGGATGATATCGAGGTGAAACCGGTCGCCGAAATGCCACTTAGCGGCCAGACCTTTGTGTTGACCGGCACGCTATCGTCGATGACGCGCATTGATGCCAGGTCGCGGTTGCAGTCACTGGGCGCCAAGGTCGCCGGCAGCGTGTCTAAAAAAACCAGCTACGTGGTGGTTGGCGCTGATCCCGGTTCCAAGGCCACCAGGGCCGAAAAGCTTGGCGTAAAGATTCTAAGTGAGAACGAGTTAATAGAATTATTAAAATAGAGATTCTATTCCCAGGATATAATCAAGCGCTGGAGAACGTGGTTACCTGAGTCGCGCAAATTGAACATTACTATGGTCTCGAATGAAGAGCACTGACAAAGCATGGGAGAGATGGGGAAATGAGCAGCCTTATTATGGTGTGCTTACTTCGGATGAGTTTCTTTCGCAGAACATCACTGAAAGTACAAAAAGAAAATTTTTCCAATCTGGTGAGAATCACGTTGAACATGTCCTTTCAACGATTCAGGCGCATCTAGACCCGGATTTTGAGCCACAAACGGCCCTGGATTTTGGTTGTGGCGTAGGGCGGCTGGTATTGGCGTTTGCGCGTCGGTACCAGTCAGTAACGGGTATGGATGTTTCGCCATCAATGATGTCTGAAGCAGAGAAGAATTGCCAGGCAGCGAATCTGGATAATGTCTCGTTTTACCAGTCGAATGATGCGCTATCTGAACTCTCGCAGGATTATGATCTTATCCATTCACATCTGGTTTTTCAGCACATTCCTTCATCCAGGGGTATGCGCTTGTGCGAGTCACTAATGAATCATTTGAAGCCTGGCGGTATTCTGGTTTTGCATCTGCACTATCGATGCCATGCCCCGTGGTGGATCAGGGCGCTGGTAAGATTGCGCTACATGTTCCCCCCTCTCAATATGTTGCGCAATCTGATCAGGGGTGTGCCGTTCAATCAGCCCGCAATGCAAATGAATATTTATAACCTGAGTTCGGTTATATCGCTTCTAACGAGAAATGGAATTCGGGAATTTTACCTGGAGCCAGTCGCCGCCGGGGAATTTGACGGCGCCATTATTTACGCAAAAAAATCCTGAAGAAAATCTGGCGAGCTATTTTAGGGAATAGGCAGAATAGGGGTCAAAAATAGGGGTCAAGTTAATTGTATAATGTTCAAATGACAAATTCACCAGTTTGCTGTTCAAACACGGTGCCTGACGGGAGCAATCCCCGCTATTTTGTTGACACGACTATGGTTGCCCTGGATCGCAGGTGGTCAATCAGCGTATCAATCCTCTCGCGTTGCACCCGCTCCAGCATTTTCATTTTGTGCTTGTTAAAAGGCGGCAACTTCGTTTTGCGGCCACCGTCGCGGCGCACGATATGCCAGCCGTAGTCTGATTTAACAGGTGTTGCGCTGACTTCGCCTTTTTTTAAATTGGCAGCGGCAAAATATACATCCGGTGCAATGCCATGGCGGTTAACCCAGCCAATAGAACCGCCGCGCCTGGCGGAATCCAGATCGAGAGAATGTTTCATGGCAATTCGTCTAAACGACTTACCCTTTTTTATGTCGGCAATAAACTGGATTGCCTGTGCTTCCAGAGGCAACAGAACATGACTGACTTTATATTCCATTTCTTTTTTGAGCTCCTCGTAGCGTTTTTTAGTGTCCTGTTCTGTTACTGGATTGTCTTGCAGATATTTTGAGGTCAACGCGCGAATGAGCAGCTGTTCCCGATTCAGCTTGATCGCCAAGGCCACTTTGTTGTTTTTATCCAGCTGCTGGTGCTGCGCTTCCTGAATCAGC
>SDBU01006795.1_pt1 | contig 13376 bp, 8 predicted proteins | sample 2277071 | NCBI WGS metagenome assembly SDBU01 (sample SAMN10397929, study PRJNA504765) | marine sediment metagenome | isolation source: marine sediment core GS08_GC12, 126 cmbsf | place: Arctic Ocean: Gakkel Ridge, Loki's castle | collected 2008 | reverse complement strand
TTCCATAGTCGGTGGAGTGGCATCGATAAAGAAGGGCCCGAGGTGTACGGTAGACTGCCAGTTACCGGCGTTATCCACACTTCTGATATGGAAGTAGTGGCTATTACCCTCAGCCAGGGCTGAGCTGGTAGCAGTCTGAACCCCTTCCTCTATGTCCTTAGTCTGGTTAGGAATGGTAGATGAGCTGGTATCCCACAGGATAGAGTAGCCATCAAGGCCACTGAGGTTATCGGTGGCATCAGTCCAGGTGATATCAACCGTGTTATCGCTTGACCATGCACTCGTGGTATGGCTGGTGCTGCTAACCACAGTTGGATCAGTCGGTGGGACAGTCTCGATGAAGAATGGCCCGACGTGTACAGTAGACTGCCAGTTACCGGCGTTATCCACGCTCCTGATGTGGAAGTAGTGACTGTTGCCATCAGCCAGGGCTGAACTGGTAGTGGCCTGAACCCCTTCCTCCATGTCCTTGGTTTGGTCTGGGACAGTGGTTGGGCTGGTGTCCCACAGGATAGAGTAGCCATCAAGGCCACTGGTGGCATCAGTGGCGTCAGTCCAGGTGATATCAACCGTGTTATCGCTTGACCATGCACTCGTGGTGTGACTGGTGCTGCTAACCCCGGTTGGATCAGTCGGAGAGATAGTATCCTTAAAGAACTGCCAGCTCCACTCCCCTGATTCGCCCTCGACCTTGGCAAGATCATCTGAAGCCTTGAAGTAGATAGTGTGGCTACCTTCAGTGAGAGCGGCAAATCCAGGGATTGTCCAGTTATCGCTATCCCAGGAGGTGCCAGTAACATTGGTAAACAGGGCTGTCCAGTTCCCGCTGTAGGAGTTCATCTGGTACCAGCCATCATCTAAAGCCACATCATCATCGAAGCCAAAATTGGAGAATACAGGCGCGGTATTGTAGTACTGCCCCTCAGCTTCGGCTATAGACTCCCTTGTCGGTGGGCCGCTATCGACAGCGGCAAAGGCATCTATCAGCCCCCAGCCATACAAATTATCGTGGCCAACTGTACCCTTGTCGGTTGCAGTGGACTCGAGGGCATTCTTCACTTGGGCTGGCGTCCAGGTGGGGTTCTTTTCTAAAATCAGTGCAGCGACACCCGCAGCAAGGGGAGAGGCCATAGACGTTCCTTGGTTAATATAATAGTCCGCTGGTCCGCTACCGTCATTGTTAGTTGCGTTATCCGTATTCGGACCATCGTTATCAATGAAAAAGGAATTTGCTCCGCCGGGCCAGGTATATACATCGTCATCGCGGGCAGAAATAATCATACTGCCAGGGGCGACGATGTTGGGCTTGGACGGAGCTCCGGTATCAACCCGTGGTCCCCGGCTGCTGAAGGTGGATATCTGGTCAACTGTTTCACTGGATATCTGCCAACCGTTATTAGCATAGTCATACCATACCTTTCTAGTAGTATAGGCGCCAACAGCAATAGCGCTATCGGCATCAGCCGGGGAGGTAATAGTATAATCTGGGTCTGGGGCGTCAAACTTTACTGTGCCGGCGCCCGATCGGTTGTACCGCGAATCATAGTAGAGGTGAAAGAACTGCGAGCTGGCTGAGTTATTGGTAACCTTCAGGTAAAACGTGCCGTTGGTAATATAGGAATTATGGTAGGAATATTCACTCTCAGTGCCTCTTGTGCTTTCCGTCTGTGCTGAATCAGTTGATGCCAGCGGGTTTTGCCCGGAGTCATAATAGGTCAGCTCAAGGTCATTGCTGGTTCCGGTGCCGTCATACCATACTAAATTGTAGGCAAGTGCGGTATTGGTTCCAACATCCCCGGCGACATTAACCTGGATAAAACCGGTAGTACTACTAGCGCCGATCGTGCCCGAATAGTGCTTGTCATCATTAGCCTCGTTGCCGGCAGAGATAAATACCACCGCTCCTTGACTTACCGCATAATCAACGGCCTGAGATGTCTCTCTTGTCCCGTCGTGATATGAACCCCAGCCACCATAGCTCATGGTAATAATATCGGCATTATAGGTATCAACTGCTGCCCTTATCGCGTATACTATGGCATTTATTGATGCGCTACCAGTGGTATTATTGCCAATCTTCAGGAATACCAAATCGGCGTCTGGTGCCGTTCCCCTATATACCCCACTGGATTGAGTCCCCCTGCCCAGTGCACTGCCAGCGACATGAGTACCATGCCCGATAACCTGATTGGTAATATTATCACCCAGCGTAGGATAGTTAGAGTAATCTTTGCTCGCTGTTGGCGACGGTATGTCGTTGTGAGTAACATCGAGTCCGGAGTCGAGCACAGCTATCGTAACACCCGTCCCGTCATAGCCCAGACCCCAGACGTCATCGGCATTAATCTTCTGGGCGGCTAAATCATTCTGTGGCTCAAGCATCTGCTCGGCTGTATCCAGACTGACTACATAGTCTTTGTCTGCCAGTGCATCGAGCTTATCTACAGGCATGTCGGCAACGATAAACCCACTAGTGTGCAGCCCTACCGGCGGTATCCACGAATCTAGGTATAGGGTCAGACCTATACCCTCGAGCTGTTCTATTTGTGATTGAGTTGGTTCTTGCAAGAAATGAATGAATATCCGCTGTTTACTCAACTCTCCCACTTTCATGCCCTTCGCCTGCATCGGCTGCAGGATATTAACGCGACCCTCTTCCAAAGGTGCTGCCCCAAGAGCATTGAGCTTGGCTTGTACTTGAATGCTGAGTAGCGAGCTAATCTTGGTGCCCTTACTACCATCCTGAGCAGAAATAGTAGTCACCCTAAATGTATCATCAGGAATGAGAGAAATGAGAAGAATAAGAATTCCTAAGACAATAATAAACTTTCTTGTCAAATTGTCACTCCGATTGAGGCTGGTTGCTTGGCTGTGGCTCAAGCATCTGCTCCGCTGTATCCAACCTGACTACATAGTCCTTCTGCGTCAGCGTCCCCAGTTTGTCTATAGGCATATCGGCGAGAACAAAACCAGTGGGGTGTGCCCCTACCGGCGGTATCCACGAGTCCCGGTAGACTATAATACTGATAGACTCAAGCTCCTCTATCTGGGAAGAATTAAGCTCTTGAGCAAGGTGAATGAATATCCTTTGAATCTCTAGATTGTCTACCTTCATTCCCATATTATTCATTGATTGCAGCCTATCTGCTGTAGGCTCAGTTATCTGTTCCTTTCTCAACTCTACCTGAGCAAGGAGTTGACTGCTTACTTTATGCTTTATTATCTCTGTATTGGAACAGGAGACAGGGAGTAACGCAGAAAGGACAAAGCTACTAGCGATAATCAGTGTTAAGAACTTACTCACGGTGCTACTCCCCTCAAGCTCATGATATAGCACTTATGGCTTCAAATTACTACAGATCTGGATGCTTATATTCTAGTTCCTTTTATATGTTTGTCAACACCCCAAATAAAGGAACCTTATTTGGCACCCTTCCTTGCCTTCAAGCGCGCTTCCTCTAGGGGAGGACTGAGGTACAATTGCTTCCTCTGATTAAGCAAAATGCAGGTTCATTACTAGTTTGCAGCAAAGTTTAATGAGGGTTATTATATATTCATAGACAGACAAGAGAGCTACAGACAGAGGGAGGAGGTCATGCTAAAGTTATCCCGAGTGGCTCAGCACGAGTGGGAGTTTGTCTACCCGGCTATATATGATGATTTAATGGATGAATTCCACGCAGGGTGTGAGTCATACGAGGAAGGCAATCTTGACGAAGCTGAGAGGATTTTCCGCGTCGTCCTTGCTCAGATGACGGACCATCTGGATGCGATTCATCATTTGGCCCTGATTCTATCCAAACGAAGTCTGCTTACCGAAACTCGTGACGATGGAGATGACTCAATCCGTACTCCCAAATTTTATAAGTTAAATTCGCGCGTAGGATTAGTCTCCTCCCGTAAGCCCTAGATCCTGCAGCCTATCTCAGCCCCCTCCCGAATAGCATCTACGCCTTTCCGTGGTTGAATGGCGTCACCGATAACGTGTATTTCTTCAACGACACCAGTGAGCGCTGCTGCTAACTTATTTGAGGACTTGCTACCAATTGCGATAACAATTGTATCAAATCCAGTCCAGACCTCCTCTGAGTCATTCCTGAGTACTACAATTTCCTGCTTATTCACACGCTTGAGCTTGGTAGATCTGAACATAGTTACATCATGTTGTTTCAACCGATTAAGGAGATGCCACCGTCCTGTGGCACCCATGTCCGCTCCGATACGCCCTAGCATTTCTATAATTGTTACCTTATTGCCCTGCTCTGCCAGAAAGTGAGCTGTCTCCAGCCCTCCACTACCACCGCCCACTACTAGTACACTACCGCCAACCCTAGACTTACCTCGCAGAATATCCCACGAAGCAACCACCTTAACACTTTGTATCCGTGACGTAGGTAGTTCCAACGGCAACGCTCCTGTAGCCACAATGACAACGTCAGGCTTTTGCCTTCGTACGAGTGAAACGGAGACTGCCTTGCCCAGTTGTACTCTAACTCCCAGCTTTTTTAATTGCCGAGATTCATGTTTAATGAGTTCCACAAACTCTTGCTTGTGCGGAGGCGCAGCTGCCAGTAGCCATTGCCCCCCAAGATGCCGCTCTTTTTCATAAAGACTCACCTGATGACCTCGTAGCCTAGCAATCCTAGCTGCTTCCAGACCTGCCACTCCACCACCGATAACCAGTACCCTTTTCTTCCTCACGGCAGGGACAATCTCAAGTTCGCTCTCCCTGCCTGCCGCAGAGTTCACTGTACATAGGATGGGCCCAATATCAACAAAATCAATACAGGTGTTACAAGCAATGCATTTACATATCTCCTCGAATTGTCCCTTGGCCGCTTTACTCGGTAGTTTAGGGTCAGCAATCAGCGCTCTCGCCATCCCGATAAGATCTGCTTTGCCATCTTGTAGAATCTCTTCAGCGAGGTTAGGGTCAGTGATACGGCCGGCGACAATAACTGGTACATTGACCACATTCTTCACTCCCTCCGCCAGGGGAACATTGCAGCCCTGTGGCATATCGAAGGGTGGAACAATAGTGGGATAGGAACCAAACATTCCTGCAGAAACACTGATAAGGTCAAGTCCGGCGTCTACCAGTATTGGAGCTATGGTCTTGGCCTCATCGAGAGTAAGCCCACCCGCAATATTGTCGGCACCATTAATACGGCAGCTGACTAGGAAATCCCCTCCTAGCTCCTCTTTGATACGCTTTATGATCTCAACAATGAATCTGGTCCGTCCTTTTAGATCACCTCCATATTCATCAGTTCGTTTATTACTCAGGGGAGAAAGGAACTCGCTCAGCAAATAGCCATGGGCAGCATGAACCTCTACAAAATCAACACCAGCACTTCTGGCTCTTTTAGCCGCCCTGGCAAATTTCTGGACCAATTCCCTAATTTCCTGAATTGAGAGTTCCCGAGGTATCTCAGCGCTTCGGGACCACGGTATAGGAGAAGGTGCCACTATTGGCGATCCAGTACAGGCGGACTCCAATTGTCTTCCTGCATGAAATAACTGTATGCTGACCATTGAACCAGCTGAGTGGACAGCTTCTACAATTCGTGCCAATCTCGGAACAGACCTGTCATCCCATAAAGGTAGAACAACACCATTATCGCTCGCCTGATCGATGATACCTGGTGGTAGCTGAATCAGTCCAGCCCCTCCACGTGCCCTACTTACATAAAAATCTATCTCAGAGGCCTCACTGAGGTGCGTGACGACAGGGGTCATCACTATCCTATTCTTTAGTTCAACTTGTCTGATTCTTATCGGAGTAAAGAGTGATGATAGTATTCTTACCACCCATTCTCGGGCAGTACTAAAAATTTTAGTACCGCCGATTGTTTTTTCCTTACAAGTTACCCCCGTACTCTTTTATGACTGCATTGTCCAAATGACACTATTGTTAAGATTTGAGAGCTTTCAATTCAAGTCAAGCGTACTGGCTATGGATTTTCGTGATTATAGCGCAATTGGCTCTGCTGGTCAACTTGCTCCAGATTAGTGTACATCCCTCCTCAGTGGAGGAATTTATCATTTACTGTCCACCAGTCCACTTCGCAGCAAAGCGTTTTTGATGATATATTGCTACCAAAAGATGGTAAAGCAAAGTCAGAATCTAAGCGTTAGCATAACATTCGACACCGTCTAGTCGATTTGCACACTGGCTATTCCAGCTGACTTACTAAAACCGTTCCTTAATGGCTTTGTAAGGTTTTATTGATTTTATTATTAAGATCATCTATCATAAATGGCTTTACAATATATCCTTTAACGCCAATACCCGCCGCCAGCTTTTTGTTAAGGTCATGTCCCACAGAGGTCAGCATGATTATGGGGATGTCTCTGGTTTTTGGGTCCTTTCTAATCTCCGAGCTGGCACTGTAGCCATCCATCTCCGGCATCATAATGTCCATAAGGATGAGGTCTGGTTTGTGTGTACGAGCCAAATTAACAGCTTCCTCCCCATTTTTTGCCGATATTATCTTATATCCCTTAGGAGCTAAAGCAGTTTCTATTAGTTTCAAGTTTACTGGCTCGTCATCGACAGCCAAAATGGTGATTCCACTTTTATTACTACCTCTCATATTCGGTACCTCGAATTTCTAGAAGGAAACATCATCGATGTGTTCGTCTTTAACGCTGGTGGAACTCTTTACCTCAATGATGTCCCATTCATCTTTGCCTGCAAGGTCGTTTGCAAGCTCAATCACCCTAGATACGTTACAGTCACGCAAGCTCAGTTCAGACTCACAAACGTAACATTAGGTTTCTTATGTTACATACGTAGTATGCCAAATCCACTGCCCACTCTCAACACTTTTGCCAGTTGAGACTTCCATTAACATTTAGGTGGTTTACTTGGTAGCCGCAAAGCAGTAAACCATTTCAGGAAGATGATCATCCTTTGGCTTTTCTACGATTCCACCGAAGCAGTATTTCAGCCTATGATGCAATCGCTAGCTCACATCATTTCTCCGCAGGCCTCCATCCATCCCCTTCTTCGTTTAACTCCAGTTTGGGCATTCCAAGTTTCTCTCTCGTATCAAGTATCATCTGTAGCAACGGTGCCGGCTTTTTGGACACTTCCTTGAATCTCTCCGCGGAATATTCCATCCTCCCGGTAACGAATACCCCATTAGGGTCTACTGCTTTTTTCAACTTTCTCCACACTCTGTAGCGGTCCGGGCCTACTTCAGGACTAACACTCTGCAAGGGTTCACCGGCATCTACCATAATGGACTGGCCGTATTTGTCATCGGCCAGGAAATGGAACCACTCATACATCACCATTCTAAACGTTTGCCTGACTTCGTCCATACTGTTACGCTCTGGAAACATATCTTCTTCGGTGGTTAGCTGATGACCGCGATCCACGACATAAACATACGGACACTTGCCGGGCATGGTGGTAAAGTATTCCCCCCTTTCTTCACCGATAGTGCCTACGTCTCTTAGACCATCGCTCCACAGTGCCGCGGCATCCGTTATTTGAGAAAATGGCGACTGGGTCGGAAGTACGACGCCGATATAATTGGAGCGGACAGTCCGCATGCCCGTCTCAGTGTTGAGGACAAATTCTACGTTCCAGTTGGACTGTGCATCCAGTAGCTCAGGCTTGTATTCGGGTGAGAGTAGCTTGCCGCCCGTTTGCTCGACTACGTGTCTGACTACCTTTTCCTCGTAGGCTAACTGCCTCTCGGAAGAAATCCCGGCGACGACCATGTAGCCCATAAAGTGGAAAAAGCCTTTTGAGCGCTCGTTGGCCTCGGCAATTGTGTAGGAACACATCAGGGTATTGTATTCGCCGGTTACGTTTAGAGCTATTCCTACCCCCGAGCGTGCTAATCTCAACATTGCCTTCTCCATACTCTTCAAATCAGGGTATTCAAACCAGAATATCTTATGTCTCGGGAAAATTGGCGGTCGGTCGAATTTCTTCTCTTTGGCCTCCTCGAAGTAATGCTCTATAGACGGACGCCCTCTATCCTCCGGGAAGGGATAGCCTCCCACCCAGGGGTGGAGTTTGAGGGTTGCCTCGGTAATTATTCCTCTAGTCCCCATCGATTGCTTCATCATACCCATCAGGTTAGGGCCCGGGACCCGTTCCGTGAAGGGAACTTCCCCGGTTCCGGCTATCGCTGACGAGCCAAGCCTTAACAAACTACCGTCAGGCCGAACTACCTTTAATCCCAGGCAGTTTCTGGCCAGTCCCAAATACTTCAGGTCCGATTGCCATAGTCCGTATGTTGAATACTGAGAGCAGGGCTTGGCAATACAACCGTGCCAGCCACTTCCTCCGAGCCAGAGTCCTCTTTTACTTGCCTCGTGGTGAATAATCGTATAGTCCACATGAGGCTGGATAGTCATACTCAAATTTTCGGCATCCACCCGGCATTTATCCATCCGGCGTAGACTAACGGCTACCATCCCCGGCACGGTGGGACGGGTGTTGGACTGGGCGTTAGCCCAGGGTGTAATCTGAAATCCATACCTGTTGGCTACTCTAACTACTCCCTGCACCTCCTCCGTGGTCGCTGGCAAGACGACAGCCGCAAATCTAATGGTGGCGCTCCTGGATAAAAGCCCTAGAGCGGCGCCGATATCAATGCAGTGAACCACGTAGGATTCAATTATAGCTCTATCCTCGCAAACCCACTCCTTCCCGACAATGTTCTCCAGAGCATGATAGGCCTCACGGGACAGTCTTTGGGGCACCACTTTGTCTCTTTTCTCAGTCACCATTTACCTTCCCTCCTTACCTTAAGGCTCTCTGAATAATCTCGGCAATGTCGTTGATTTTTATCGTTGACCCCGCGGCTTCGGCGGCATTTTTGAGGCTATATTCGCACCAGGGACAGGCAGTAATTAGAGTCTCGGCACCGGTAGTTGCCCTTGCCTCTCTTACCCTCTCCCCGGCTACCCAGGCTGCCTGGTCAGGGAAAGCTTCCAGCAGCCCTCCACCCCCGCCACAACACCATGTCTGGTCTTTAATCCTTTCCATCTCCCGGAGCTCCAGCCCATTGATGGCGCTAAGCAGCTTGCGAGGGATGTCGTACTCGCCGTTCTTCCGGCCCAGGTCGCAAGGGTCATGGTAAGTCACCACTTCCCCGGGTAGCTCTCCCAGTTTGAGCTTTCCCTCTGCTATCAGTCGGTCAAATAACTGAACAGTATGGAGGACTTCAAAATTAAGCTCTCCAACTTCGACATACTCATTGACGAAGGTATTGTAACAATGGGCACAGGGTGTCACTAAGGTCTTTATGCCCATATCGTTGAACGTCTTTATGTTGTCCTGGGCAAGTTGTTCGAACATTCCCCTTTCGCCCATCAAAAGCTGAATCCCACCGCAACACCTCTCCTCTACTCCCAGAATACCAAAGTCAACGTCACCGGCTCTTAAGACCTGGGCGATGGTCTTAAGGGTATCCTGAACTATAGGTTCGAGTGCGTACTGGCAGCCGGTAAACAGTAGTACCTCAGCCGACTTCTGAGGCAAGGTCTTAACTTTGAAGTCAAGACCCTCTGTCCACCTCAGTCTCTCCTGCTTTGGCACATCCAGAGGGTTGCCATATCTGGTGGTACTTTCAAAAAACCTCTTATGCTCCGGCGGGGCTAGCCCCTTTTCCACGGCACGGGCACGGAGCGCCCGGAACACCTCCAAGGGGTTGTTTTCTATTATGCGGATACAATTTATCGCACATCCGCCGCACATGTCACAGGAGAAGATAATCCCAAGCAAAAGCTCTGAGTCCTCCCAGTCTATTTCTCCCTCTATCAGAGCCCGAGCGATATTCATCTTGCCCTGGGAGGAATAAGCCTCATACTTGTTATGGGCGAAAGAGCCACAGATGTTACTAAACTCGGCACTCTTCATGTACCAGCCAAAAACTTCCTTGCACATGTTGCAGCGGGCACAGTGCCAGACCTCATCGCTGTAATCCTCTAGCTCCCTAAACCTTCCCTTGATATATTTTCTTTTATCCAGTTCTAATCTTTCAGCTTCTTTCTTTAGCATTGTCTCTCCTTAAAAACATAATTGTCCCGGGTTAAGTATATTGTTGGGGTCTAACTCCTTCTTCCAGCTTTTCAGAGTGTCCACGTAAGAAGGGTCAAACCGACGGTATACTATATCGGCAACCGGACCGTAGGCTTTGTCCGCCACCGCCCCTTTATCGGCACAAGCTCTGTTTGCGGCTAACCACAGATTTCTAACCCTTTCCACTTCATCAGGGTCGTCCAAATCACAGTGGAAGTCAATTTCAAGGTAGCAATTCAAGCCGGTTTCTACCGGTAGCAGGTATTCACCAATATCACTAAGCGGATACCCGTGTTCCTGCGCCACTGCCAGGACTGTTTCTTCAAGTTCGGCCACACTTCCCAGAGTGGTATAGAAACCCAACGGGTGGAAAGACCCCTTAAAGCGAGCTTTTCTCAGTGCCAGCCACGGGTGCCAGATCAAGTCCAGTAAAGTTTTGTCTAACCCCGTTTCTCCGGCTAAAGTTTGCTCTGAGATCAAGCCTACTTCGTTACAGAAATCCCGTAAGTCCTCCTTCTCATAGGCAACCTTTTCCTCAGGGAACTCGGGGAGTCCGGCAAGGTGGACTATCATTGTCCATCTGGGCAGTCTTCCCCTCAGGGAATTGAATTTGTCTGAAGGTACCTTCGGGCAGGGAAATGTTTCTGGTATATCCCAGTCTTCGTTCCTCACCGCCGCCAGGTTGAAATTATTCAGCAAGAAAAGCTCCATACCTAATTCCAGTCTCAGGATTCTCCGCAGGGGGACTATTGCCTCCTCCAATCTATCAAACGGAAAGACGAACACCTGGCTGACTTTAGGCAGATAATGCTCAGCTTTTACCACCATTCTGGTAATTATGCATAGAGTTCCTTGAGTTTTTTGCCACATCAAGTCCCAAGAGTTCATATTCATAACGCCACCGCCTCCGGGGCTGCTCCATTTGCCTTTTGTCCGGGTTGCCCAGTTGCCGGTTCGGTTAATCTCCCCCGTCGGCAAGACCATCTCCAAATCCATAGAATTATAGCTGCCATATTCAAATCTAGCCGCGGCTAGAAGCGGGTCTCCTTCAATAACGCTGGACAGAACCGACCTTGACCGGGGTACGCCTAAAGGCATCAGCACTCTGAGGTCATGCTTCTCAAGTTCTTCACTGAGTTGACCAAAGGTAACGCCCGGCTCAACGACTGCCCATCTCTCACCATCCCTTATCTCCTCAATCTTATTCATCCTCGATAAATCGAGTATTATCCCTCCCTCTTTTGGGATGGCGGCTCCCCGTAGATTCATTCCTGAACTTACCGGAACAAGGGGAGTCTTGGTGTCATTTGCCGCCCTTACCACATCCCGAACTTCTTCCACCGTTTCGGCGAAAACCACATAATCAGGGGTACATGGCTGAACAAAGCTTTGATCTCGGCGGTATTTTTCCAGGATTGCAGCCTCGGTGCTTACTCTGTCAGCCCCAACAAGCTCTTTCAAACGGTCACATATCGTTCCACTCATTACCGTTTTCTCCTTTCCCTACTTGTATACTCCTATGTGCTCTTTTGGCGGATATCATCCTACGTCTAATCTCTAAGAATAAGGCATACCCCACGAAAATTCAATTCACATAATGCCAATTTTTGCAACCGAGATACGCTAACCTATTGACTTAATGAACTCATTTGTTACTAGGTTTATATTAGTTATGAATACTCGGCATCCTATCTGGTATTTACAATAGTATTCCAGTCTGCTATACTCTCCGTAATAATTTTTGGGCGGAAAGCATTGAGGTCTTCACTAAGTGGAATCATCACCAGAATTCTATATGGACCTCAGCCAGATGGGAACCGAGAAAAGCTACCGGGAAGTAAAACATCACAAGAGAAGAAAAAAGTGGCTAGGTTAATTGACTTAAGGAGTGTCTTTTGATGAGGGAGGAACTGTATAGTCCAGAAGAAGCAATGCCGCCTGAGGAAAGGGAGCGGTATTACAATGAGAAAGTGAGGCAGGTTGTTCAGTTTGCCTATGAACATGCACCGGCAACAAAAGACCGGCTGGACAAAGCGGGGGTCAAACCGTCCCAAATACGTACCACCAGGGATTTAGAGTTAATTTCACCTATCACCAGAGACGAAGTAATAGAGCTACAAAAAGCAAATCCACCCTTCGGTGGGCTTCTGGCTGTCGCCAAAGAAAGCCTATATATGGTTGTCTACTCACCAGGACCTCTATATTTCCCTTTCAGTTCGCCGGAATACGCTAGGCCAGCATTGAAGACGCTGCATGCCGCTGGCATGAGAAAAGGTGATATGGTAATTTGCTCGCTGCCCACCTTATATGGTGTTGGAAGTTTATTTCACGATGTTTCGAGACTGGGTCAAATGGTGCTCATCCCGGCAGGGCCAGGCAACACTGAAGTTCAGGTCAATTTGATAGGTGACCTTGGCATTACGGGGTATGTGGGTTACCCTAGCTTCTTGATGATCATGGTAAAGAAGGCAGATGAGCTGGGTTGCGATCTTCGTAAGGAGTTCAAACTGCGGCATGCCATAATTTGTGGTGAGCCAGTGCTTCCCGAGGTAAGGAAGACACTGGAACAGGATTGTGGCATCTACGCAATCGATGGTTTCGGGGCATACGCGTCTATCTGGATGGGTTGCGAATGCTCCCAGAAAGTAGGCTTGCATGTGGTAGAGGAAGTATTTTTAGAAGTAGTTGATCCGGATACCGGTAAACAGCTAGGGCCCGGTGAAGTAGGGGCAATGGTAGTCACTGCCCTGTACAATAATGATGCCTTTCAGACGGTTCGGTACATGACCGGTGACCTCACTACATTTAGTGATGAGCCCTGCCCCTGTGGTCGAACCTCCATCAGATTCATGGGGGCTATGGGCAGAGTGAGTGAGACGGTTAAGGTGAGAGGTGTATTCCTCACTCCGGAGCAGGTGAAAACAGTGGTCTCTAAATTTCCGGTAATATCGAACCTCCAGGTTATAGTAGGCCGGGTTGGATACAGAGATGAAATAACCATTAACCTTGAGCTGGCTGATGAAACCATTGACCAAGATAAACTCTCTACGGAGTTTCAGACCAGCTTCCAGAGTGCTTGCGGTTTCAGGATTGACAAAATCAACTTTGTGTCACCGGGTACAATTCCCAAAGAGCACAAGACGATTGTTGATGAAAGAAGCTGGCAGGTGAGGAGATAACAAAGACCTGCCCCCTATAAAGGAACATTATTATCTTGGCTTCGTTAAGCGAACATCAAACTTGTTAGCTATGGTGACTGTGCAGTACACTTAAGCGGAGCGGATAATGAGGGTAAAAGAGTTTAGAGACATAGTCATTTCAGCACTCG
>SDBU01006794.1_pt1 | contig 13376 bp, 12 predicted proteins | sample 2277071 | NCBI WGS metagenome assembly SDBU01 (sample SAMN10397929, study PRJNA504765) | marine sediment metagenome | isolation source: marine sediment core GS08_GC12, 126 cmbsf | place: Arctic Ocean: Gakkel Ridge, Loki's castle | collected 2008 | reverse complement strand
TCCTAGTTTCCTACTTTCTTAAACAGGATATTATTTTCCAGATGAATATGCTGGAATAAATCTGATTCTAACTCTTTAATTTTATCAAAGGTTGCGAAATAAGTGCTGCAACCATCTTCTGGAACTTTGTAATCTTCGGTAATTTTTCTAAGCTCTTTAAGGACATCGCCGGCACCTACATGTTCGTCTTCTAATTCACTTTTAACTTTATTAATCTTTGCAAGCAGCTCAGCACCTGGGTCCTTACCATATTCTTTGATCAAGGGAAACAGGTTCTCTTCTTCCTTTATAAGATGTTGCTCTAACTCTGCCTTAAGCGAAGAAAAGAGTTTGTGGACCTTAAATAAAACTTCATGATTCGCTCCATGCACCCTCATTATTTTAATAGTTAACTCACTTAATTCAGGGAGCGTTTTTTTTACATAAACATGATGTGTATTTTCAATATATTCAATTAACTCAATAGGAGTCATTTCCCTGAAATCTTTTCCTTCTTTTTTTACCTTTTCATTTGCTTTAAAAACTTCATTTAGCTTTTTTAATATTTCACCTTCATCAATTTTATTTTCCCTGATCACATCAATTAGCGGCCTATTACCACCACAGCAAAAGTCAATCCTGAATTGTTTAAAAATTTCACTTGCCCCGGGCATTACTGAAACAATTTCCCCCACACTTTGATTACTTTTAAAAGCATCCATTTGTATTCCTCCATACTAATTAATATATCTTATTCCAAGTTTAGATATATTGTAATGTAGAATTATATTTATTACCAAAATGGTGTCTAAAATATTTACGATACAATTGTCTCAAGTGGCTGCCTGTGTGGGGCCATAAGGTGAACTTTTAGATAAGACAGATCTTTTAACTCACTTTTTGCTTTTACTGCTTCAAGTGCTATTTTATTTGGGAGTATTGTAAAGATATTTTCTCAAACGATAGTAGAGAAAGCAAACATCCTTCATCCAATATCCAACTTGCAGAGGCTTCTGGAGGTATGGCCACACATCTGCTATTTAAAAAAGAGTTCAACTTGGTGAATTAAAAACTTTATATTGTTTTTTTATCATATATTAAATAAAATTAAGTTTTGATTAAGCAAACAATATTCAAAGTTTATTTGACCAGGAGGAAACCATGGCCTATGTTCCGCTAGTTACCAGCATTATAAGCTTCATTTTCGCTATAATCGTCCTTGACCAATACTTAGCCAGGAGGAAACCACATCAGCTATTATGGGTTATAGGCCTTTTAATGTACTGCTTCAGCACATTTACCGAGTTTTGGTGGAATGTAATCGGACCCAATGAAATCATATACCGTCTCTGGTATCTTATCGGGGCTATTTTTGTCGCAGCTTATCTGGGCCAGGGTACCCTTTATTTCCTTTTGCGCCGGAAGGTGGCACATATTATCATGGCAGTCCTCGGTGTGGCATCAATATACGCAGCATATAGGGTCCTCAGTATAAATATAGATATCACCGGTTTGACCGAGCTCACCGGAGTCGGCATATTCCCCACTTATATTCGTGCTATCTTAACACCAATATTTAATAGCTTTGGTACATTAGCCCTGGTCGGCGGGGCTATTTACAGTGCCATTATTTTTTGGAAAAAACATATCCTTAAACACCGTATTTGGGCCAATATCCTCATAGCAGTTGGAGCGCTTCTACCCGCGATCGGTGGGACCAATATCAGTGTTGGCGGCAATATCGACTTATTTTTCATTTTTGAATTAGTAGGCGTCATCATTATATTTATCGGTTTCTTGCGGGCAAATGAAAAGTTCGGGCTTCACAGGTTCCCGCTGATCCATGGGTTTAAGAAAGTAGATTAGGCTTGTAAAAAGAGCTGGAAATATAGAAATAATAGATTTAAATCCTTCAAGCAGGGCCTTTAATACTTAAATTTAAACCCTTGATAATAATCAGCACAAATTGTATTATTTCTAGCGTGCCGGAGTGGCGGAATTGGCAGACGCGCTGGACTCAAAATCCAGTGAACCGAGAGGTTCGTGTCGGTTCGACCCCGACCTTCGGCACCATCTTGATGGAGCTCCCCTGACCAGCTTACCTGGACAATATATGGGAAAGCTCAAACAATTCTTTATCGACTTCTTTTTTAACCCCGAAAGTATCTTCAAGCTTAATCGTCTGGATCTTCATGCTCCTGATCCCGACCATTAGATCACTTTTTTCTTCCAGCAGCAGTTCCACAGCTTTTTTACCAAATTCGGCAGCAAGTATCCTGTCAAGCGCTGAAGGTGAACCGCCTCTCTGGATATGGCCGAGGACAGACACCCTTACCTCACAGCCTACCAGCTGTTTTATTGATTTTGCAACCTCACTTGAATCCGCTGCCCCTTCAGCAACTATTATCAGGGTATGCCTCTTATTTTCCCTATTGTGTTTTATTTCTGTAGCAATTTTTACGAGGTTTGATTCAATTTCAGGCATCAATACATAATCAGCCCCGCTGGCTACTGCCGAGTTTATAGCAATAAGGCCCGAGTCTCTACCCATCACCTCGATCACAAACAGCCTGTCATGGGAAGCGGCTGTATCCCTGATCTTTGAGATCAGGTCTATTATTACATTTAAAGCAGTGTCAAACCCAATGCTGTAATCGGTACCGGAAATATCATTATCTATTGTAGCAGGGATGCCAATTACCTGGATCCCTTTTTTGTGTAGGTCATGAGCTCCCCTGAAAGAACCGTCGCCCCCGATCACTACCAGGCCCTCGATCCCATTATTTTTTAAATTACTTATTGCCTCTTCCTGGCCCTTATCGGATTTAAATCTTTCGGACCTTGCAGAATATAAAAAAGTTCCTCCCCTGTCGATTATGCCCCCAACGGAATTTGAATTAAGGACCTTGAAGTCATTGCCGATCAGGCCCTTATAGCCTTCGCGGAAGCCATAGACTTCCAGGCCTTTAAAAAAACCATATCTTGCAACAGCTCTGATAACAGCATTCATGCCGCTGGCATCTCCGCCGCTCGTGAGGAGTGCGATCTTTCTTTTCCCCTTTGCCAATGGATGCTCCTTTATTTTCTCCTGGATCTTAATTCTCCGAATACTTCATCCAGATTAATTTTTTTCTCTACAAGCAATACCAGTAAATGATATATCAAATCTGCTATCTCATTTACGAGATCTTTCTTTTCCTGGTATTTTGAAGCTATTATTATTTCGGTGGCTTCTTCCCCTATTTTTTTAATGATCTCGTCAAGGCCCTTCTTGTGCAGGGAATAAGTATAGGAACCAGAGATCTTATTCTTGATCCTGTTGTCGATTACTCCGTAAAGTTCGGCCAATATCTCACCGGCTGCAATTCCTTTATTATTTTTTTCAAAGTCAATATCCCTGCCGGCTTCCTCCAGTATCCGGTAAAAACAGCTTCTATTGCCAGTATGGCATGCATCCCCGGTCTGGTCCACAAGCACCAGAAGGGTATCACCATCACAGTCATATTTTATTTCCTTTATTTTCTGGATATTCCCAGAGGTCTCGCCCTTATTCCAGAGCCTGTTTTTGGACCTGCTCCAGAACCAGGTAGTTCCGCTTTCGACGCTTTTTTCAAGTGACTGCCTGTTCATATAAGCTAGCATCAGAACTTCCTTTGTATCAGCATCCTGTATTATTGCCGGAATTAAATTTTTGCTGTCTTCTTTCATAATATTTAAGTCTTTTCCCTGTTTATAAAACCTTTATAATCTTACATTTATTCCTTCAGATTTCAAATATTTTTTTGCCTCTTTTACTGTATTTTCGCCATAATGGAAAATTGAAGCTACAAGGACCGCGTCTGCATCAGCTTGTTTTATAACATCCCTTAGATGTTCCAGTTTTCCCGCACCTCCGGAAGCTATAACCGGGATATTGACAAGTGATGTGATGGTGCCGGTAAGTTCAATATCATAACCATCCAATGTCCCGTCCTTATCCATGCTTGTAAGTAGTATTTCACCTGCCCCCAGTTCCTCTGCTTTTTTTGCCCAATCAACTGCATTTACCCCTGTTGGTGTCCTGCCGCCGTTTAAAAAGACTTCCCAGAATCCTTTTTTTTTGTATTTTGCGTCGATGGCCACTACCATGCACTGGCTCCCAAAGGTCCTGGCTCCTTCCCTGATGAGCCCGGGATCTTTAAAAGCAGCTGTATTTATTGATATTTTATCTGCTCCCTTTCTTAATATCTCCCTGATATCATCGACACTTTTTATCCCCCCTCCAATAGTATAGGGAATAAATACTTTTTCAGATGTCCTGCTGGCAAGTTCCACAACTGTCTTCCTTTTGTCAGATGAAGCGGTTATATCCAAAAATACTACCTCATCGGCGCCTTCCCTGTCATAAAATGCTGCCAGGTCGACAGGATCCCCGGCGTCCCGGAGGTTTACAAAACTGACCCCTTTTACTACCCTTCCCCCCGTAACATCCAGGCAAGGTATGATCCTCTTCGTTATCATATTGCCCGCCCTATCATGATAGCTTTTTTTAATTCAAATTTTGCGCTTTCTTCGTATAAAGCCTTTCCGACTATTACACCGCTGACTCCAAGGCTTTCAAATTTTTTTATATTTTCTATATCCTTGAGACCGCCTATCCCTCCGGCTAAAATAAATCTTATCTCTGTGCTTTTCAGGATCTTCTTTAAAAAACCGTAGTCAGATCCTTCAAGAGTACCGTCTCTTGAAATATCCGTGATTATTAATTCATCGAGTTTTAAAGTTTCAAGCTTCTTAAGCATGTCAAATATATTTATCGCTGCACTTTCCTGCCAGCCTTTTTTGAAAACAATCCCATCCTTTCCATAGTCAATGCTCATGATCACCTTATTTTTATTTTTAAGGCAGGCAGCCTTAAGGAAATCAGGGTCCTCTATGGCCCTGGTCCCGAGAATGGCCCGGTCGATCCCGCTTCCTATGACTTTATCCAGGGAATCAAGGTCCCTTATTCCTCCCCCAAATTCCACTTTTATGCCGGTTTCCTGTTTTATTTTCACAGCAATATCAAGATTCCGGATCTTTCCTCTTTTTGCCCCGTCAAGATCAATAATATGCAGCCATTCAGCTCCCTGGCTCTTCCATTTCCTTGCAACTTCCAATGGATCATCATAATATTTCTTTTTAGTGTCAAACTTTCCTTTAGTCAGCCTGACACAGGCTCCATCTATTATGTCTATAGCAGGTAATATTATCACTGGCTTTTGCTTTCTACCATTTTTATAAAATTTTTAAGTATGGCCTGGCCATAGGTACTGCTCTTTTCAGGATGGAACTGTAAGCCGTAAATATTTTCTTTTTCTATGCTTGAAACTATTTCTATCCCATAATCAGTTGTGCTGCTGATAATAGCCTTGTCTTCAGGTATTGCGTGATAGGAGTGGACAAAATAGAAATTTTCTCCCTCATCTATCCCTGAAAACAAATTGCTATCTTTCCTGTAGAGCTTTAACTGGTTCCATCCCATGTGAGGTACCTTTACCCCTGATGGGATCCGGCCAACATGTCCTTTCAGTATTCCCATCCCTTTGTTCCTGCCGTCTTCCATGCTGTAGTCAAAAAGGATCTGCATGCCAATACATATGCCTAAAAATAATTTCTTTTTTATATTCTTCTTTATGGCCCCTATCAGGTCTAATTTTTCCAGATTATTATATGCATCCTTAAATGCACCCACACCGGGCAGTACCACAGCTTCTGCATTATCGATTACTTTAGGGCTGTTTGTCACCTTTACGGGCGCGCCTATTTTTTTAAAGGCGTTTTCAACACTTTTAATATTGCCCATATTGTAATTTATAATTGCTATATACATTATCTTTCCTTTTTATCTATTTCAGGATAAACCACAAACATGTCTCATGTTTGGTATTATTACTGTCTGGCTGGTACTTCTAAAATAATATGCCGGCTCCGGCCCTACTAAACTATATGGAACCTTTGGTAGAAGGTATCGATCCTGTCCCGGATATCCTTGTTGCATTATAAAGGGCAATACCGAAAGCTTTAAAGACTGCCTCTATGATATGATGAGGGTCCAGGCCAACATTTTTCTTGATATGCAGGTTTATGGAACTATTATCTACCAGGGACCTGAAGAAATCCCTTGCCTGTGAAGTGTTCATCCCCCCTATTATTTCGGATTCCGTCTCAACATCATAGCGGAGGTATGCCCTTCCTCCGATGTCCAGGGAAACAGATACCTCGACCTCATCCATAGGCAGCATGATGGACCCGAATCTCTTGATGCCTTTTTTGTCTTTGAGGCAAACAGCAATTGCTTTTCCGAGGCAAATACCAATATCTTCAATAAGGTGATGGCTGTCCACTTCAATATCTCCGCTGGCTTTCAGGTCCATATCAAAATTGCCGTGCCTGGTAAAACTGTCCAGAAGGTGTCCCAGGAATGGGACCGGCGTGCTTATACTTGAAATACCGCTTCCATCCATCGTAAATTCGAGCTTTATATCTGTCTCACTTGTCTTTCTTACAGTCTTTGCTTTCCTTTTCATTTTTTACCTATTACTTTTTTATGATTTTTTCAATACTGCCCATAAATTGTTTTATTGATTTATATTTTATCCTGTAACTGGCTATATTGGCAATAAGCCTGGTAGTCGAGACCATTAGGTTTTCCATCTCCACAAGATCATGCTCAGCCAGGGTCTCTCCCGTTGAGGTAATATCCAGGATCTCATCTGCTATTCCCAGGAGCGGCGCCAGCTCTACCGAGCCGTGCAATTTGATTATCTCGACCTGCATGCCTTTCCCGTCAAAATATTTTTTAGCAATATTTGGATAGCTTGTTGCAATTCTTATGGAACCAAATTGCTGGTATTGTTGTTTTACTTTATCCACGCCATCTTTTAAGGTCGCAAGGATGAGCCTGCATCTTCCATTTTTAAGATCCATCAGTTCATATATATCATTATCCTTTTCTTCAAGAACATCTTTACCCGCAAAACCGATATCGCAGGCACCGTATTCGACATAAACCGGGACATCCATTGGCCGGGATATAATATATTCTATTGAATCCTTATCGGAAATGACATGCAGCTTTCTATTCTTCTCCTCAAATGGAGAAATATCATAACCGGCTTCTTTTAGAAGTTCCAGGCATTCTCCCATCAAGTATCCTTTGGGAATCGCTATTTTTAGATTATCTGCCATCTAATATCTCTTTTATTAAATTTTTTATTTTATTATTTTTTGCGCTGTCTTTACCAAGGCTTTTGATCCCGGTCGATTTGAGGCCTTTATCAAGAATTATGATAAAATCACAATTTTTGTCTTTTGCCAGGCCTTCAAGATCCCTGATCTCATCAAATACTAATTCTACGATTATATTATTTTTCCTTATCTTATCTGCAATCCGCAGCAGTTTTGTAAAATCATTGTCCCCAACGGGAGATTTAAGTAAGACTTTAAATCCTTTGTTAAGGACAGAATCCCCCAGAGTATTGTGAACCAGGTCCATATCAAGGGCGAAACCTGTTCCGTTAATATCTGCTCCAAACTTTTTGATGAGCCCCTCATACCTGCCCCCGCTTCCGATGATACGGTTTATCTTTGAACTGTAAACTTCAAATAAAAGCCCTGTATAATAATCAAAATCCCTTATGATGCTAAAATCAATTATAATATTTTTACTGCAATCCATTTTTCCCAGGATCTCAAAGACTTCCCTTATATAGTTAAAGCTATCTATTACTTTTTCCTGGTTCACTCTAGCTATCAGGCCGCTTGTCTTCTTTATATCTTCTTCGGGCTGAAGCAGTTCTATAAATAACCTTGCCTTTTCTTTATCCAGGCCGTCAAGGAAATTCTTGACTGCAACCAGGTTCCTGGCTGAGATCTCTTTTTTTATATATTCTTTACCGCCATTATCAAGCCCAAACCATTCACACAGGCCCTCGATTACCTTGATATTACCGAGCCCTATCTTGAAATGCCCTACTTTTAATTTTTCAAGCAGGTTTATTAAAATAATCAGGATCTCAGTATCAGCCTTTATATTATTAAGGGAACCTATAAATTCAAGCCCAGCCTGATTATATATCCTTTTGATACCTTTCTGCATCCCGGACTGCTTGAAAGAGTTGGCAAAATAACAAAACCTTACCGGCAGCTGGTCCTTTTTTACCCTCATCCCTGTAAGCCTTGCAATAGGTATTGTCATATCTGTACGCAGTGAAACAAGGCTGCCGTCAATATCAAAAAAATTAATAAGTTTATTATTCCAGTCTTTACCTACCCCTATAGACATATTCCTGGTAAATTCAACAGGAGGAGTCTTGACTTCACCATAACCCCACAGTTTAAATTCCCTGCTGATGATATCCTTGATACTATTTCTCTCATCAGCTTCAAATGGAAGAATATCCCTTAATCCAAAGGGCAGTCCGATTGGAGATCCTTCATCTTTTGCTTGAAACATATTCCCCTTAATTTTACCCATTATTTAAGGTAAGAATAATATTATAATTACTTAAAAAAGTAAAATAACAGTTTTATATTTTGTTTAATCTTTCTTTTTCGCTAATGGGATTAAAATTATCATCCACGGTCAGGTTTTTCCCATCAAAAAACATGGTCTTTATAGTACCTTTTGCTGCTTTGGTCCCGGCCAGGTGAGGAGCATCAAGTATTCCCGTTTTTATAGCTGCCGATATAATATGGGGGGACGATAAGGGATCCTTTGATCCTCCCTTATTATCCAGTTGTTTTATTTTCTCTATGATAAGCATTGCGTCCCTTACAAGTTCATCCTTCCTGATATTTACCTTGCTATCATTTTTCATGTCTGGACTGCCATAAAGGTGATTATTTATGACTTTCTCCACGATCTTTGTGCTCTCAATAATATCTTCCGGTTTTGCGGCATGATCAGCTTCACAATATGCCACTATATGCATTATATGGGGATCCAGCTGCATCTGGAGCATTGTTGAAGATGCCAGCTGGCCCTTGGCCCGGTCAAAATCTGTAGGATAGCTGTAAAGCCCTGACCTTGTCTGCCTAAAGGTAGTAAAATCCTTATCATGGAGGGATTCTATCAATTCGACTTTGGCCATCATCTTGGCAAGGTCCATTGAAAATGAGGTCTCAGCAGGAGTATTGAACATGTACTGGGAAATATAGATCTTGGCTCCCATCATCTTTGCATTATATGCAGCAAGATAGGCCGCAGCAACAGCAATTGAATCAGGGGCATAGCGGAGGCTCCAGTGATGTGATTCATTTACCTCAACAGGGACATTTCTTGCGGCATGCCATCTGATTACTTCCTGGTTTTCAGCAATTGACTCTTCGAGCTTTCTTCCGCTCCTATTATCCAGTTCATTATACCAGCATAAAGGAACTGCACACCAGGCATTATTGATACTCTCCAGGAGTACCCCGGCAAGCTTAATAATATCATTAGTGCCACTATAGCATCTGAGAAGCGGATAATTTCCTGTCCTTGAAGCAAGAAAAAGCTTCTTGAAATCTTCACTGCTTCGCACGGGGACACCTCCCGCTCCATCTTGTTTCGGGTTCATCTTTTCCGGATGGAAAAAAAATTCCTGTGTGTTCTGGTCCGGGCCAATAGAGATTATATCAAGTATCCTGCTCTCAGCTATTATTTTTATTCCATCTATGGTGTCTTCAAGTGTAGGCTGCCCGAAATGATGCCGGAGTGCCGGAAAAGGTTTTTTATGATTTATCCTTTCAATGATATTTTGCGGAGGGATCTCATTGGAAACTTCCGGTACCCTTTTATTTAAATAATTTTCAACTTCTTCAATAGTTTCTCCGCCGGTAAATATTTTATCAAATATCCCGAGTTTTTCTGCTATTCTCCCTACCGGTTTGGTCGTGCCCAGTATAAATCCAGGCTTCTTTTTTTGTTTATCGATTATCTTTTCCTTTAATTCCATGAATACCGGTAAAACGCTTTCTGGTGAAAGGCGGTAACTCAGGGCCACGATATCCGGAGTGGTCTTTTCAATCCCTTTTTTTATTTCGTCTATTGATAATGCAGAACCCAGGAATTCAGTAGAATATCCCTGCCTTGAGGCCAGGTTCAGGAAATTTAACATCCCCGCTATGTGAATACAGCTTCCGATACAGGCACCAAGTATTTTTTCCATGATCTTTATTTCTTCCCCTTTATTAATATATCTCTTATCTCATTTACATCCAGGCCGTCAAGGCCCAATTGCTTTAAGTTTCTTCCACTTTTCCTGAAGTCTTTTTTAAATATTGATTCCGCAATATTTATGAGGGAATCGATTATATTAGTCTTCACTCCCAGGATTTTTCCTGTTTCAGAAATGGGGACAAGGCTCATCGGCACATCTTCTGTAATATACCTGACATGCGTGGTCCTTGGGGCCATTATGCCAACATAACCGGGATTACTGTGTATGGCATCAAAAAGACTGTCTTCTACCACATTATATGCCATGGAAAGCCAGTCTATTGCTGAATAAACGTTTTTACATCTTAGCTTGTGGGCAACACGTACCCTTTCTTCATCTACTGATTCAAGGATCCTTGCAACGGACTGCGTAACGCCCTCTATATAAAATTGAAAATTTCCCAGGGTAGATTCAATCCTGCTGGCATTTAATATTGTAATGGCCGGGTGAAAAACAGCGCCCATATTATTAAAGCTGGTTTCTATTACGCTTGAAGCAGGTATAAACTCAGGAAAAGCTTCATTTAATTTTCTCAAGACCTTATCTGTCTTTTTGGCAGGAATAGCTGCAATCGGTATGGCTTGCTTTATCCTGAAGATCTTGGCAGTAGCCGGGCCCATGCCTCTGCTTGCATAAATAAATGTCTGTGTCTCTGCTATGGTCACATCTTTATGATTTCCACTTTCACGTAAAATATTAAGAAATTCCAGGGCTCCGCAAGTCCTCCCGGGATTTAAAACCACTATTTGCTTTTCAGTTAAAAAGGGTGCACATGTCCTGGCAATCGATATGTGCCCATTTGCCGGTACAACTACCATAATCACATCTACGCCTTCCAGGGCTTCCTCGATATTATTTGTAACTATATTTAATTTGCCAAATCCTTTTATCTCCCCTTCCAGCTCTATCCCTCCAAGTTTTTTGATGGGTTGTATTTTAGACATCGTGCGGTTATAAAGATTGACAACAAATCCTTTTATGGCAAGATGGGCCGCAATAGCTTTTCCTCCGTGGCCCGCTCCTACTACGGTAAATTTTATTTCATGCATGGACTACCTCCTTAAAAAATTATTAAGATTTTTTTCTGTTCCAGGTGACCTTATCAGGAAAATTTTTCTTTAATTCTTCTAAAAAGCCCCTGTCCATGTTTATTTTATAATCTGATGAAAGCCTGAAACTCTTTTGCAGGTCCTTGCCATTATTTTCCACTACTTTTAGCTCTAATTCAAGTTTACCAGGATTCATCTTGACGATCTCATGAAAACTGTTGATAAAGTCCTTATCCATATCACTTTTCATGATGGTAAATACTACTTTTCCATTATCATCACCGTCAGGACTTCCATTTGATCCATTTTCTAATGACTCTCCCCCGTGAGTTTTATCTTTATTTAATTCCTCAATATCATTTGCGAGGATCTTGGCCTGGTCTTCTTTTTTATCCAATTTACCATTAATTTTTATGATCCTATCTTCAAATAAAAAGTCTTTTGCTTTTTCCATTACAGATGGAAAGACTATTACTTCAACATTTCCACCTATATCTTCAATATTTATAAAGCACATCTGCTGGTCCCTCTTTGTAAAAATAGTCTTTATCCTGGTAATGATCCCCCCAATATCTACAATTAACTTATCCTTTAACTCCGGCAGTTCACTCAGGGGAGTCAATTTTGTAAAAGCTTCTTCATATTCAAATAATGGGTGCCCTGAAATATAGAGGCCGAGCATCTCTTTTTCGAAACCCAGAAGTTCTTTTTTGGAAAATTCAGCTTCTTTTTCTCCATCCGTGCCTCCAGTTCCTGATCCTTCTGTCCTATCTTCATCAATAGTGTCAAATAATGAAAATTGCCCTATATCCCTGTCTCTCCTGATTTTTAATGTTTTTTCAATAATTTTCCCATAATTGGATAAAAGATATTTCCGGCTCTGCCCCAATGAATCGAATGTTCCGCTTTTAATAAGGCTTTCAATGGTCTTTTTATTTAATATATTGCTATTTACTCTCTCGCAGAAATCGATAAAATCCTTGAATTTACCTTTTTTATTTCTTTCATCTACTATCTCCCCTAAGACATTTGACCCGACATTTTTTACCGCAGACATGCCGAACCTTATGGAATCCCCTGTTATTGTAAAGTCAAGATGACTTTCATTAATATCCGGCGGAAGCACCACTATCCCCATTCTCCTTGTCTCGCTGACATACTGGGCCACTTTTTCCTGGCTTCCCATCCTTATGGAAAGCAGTGCCGCCATAAATTCAACAGGATAATTAGCCTTAAGATATGCAGTCTGGTATGAGATCATTGCATATGCCGCGCTGTGGGATTTATTGAAACCATACTCAGCAAAATGGTTGACCAGCTCAAATATCCGGTTAGAAATAGCTTCCCCGATATTATTTTCTTTTGCTCCTTGTATGAATTTTGTTTTTTGCTTCGCCAATAATTTTCTTTTCTTTTTGCTTATTGCGCTCCGCAAGATATCCGCTTCTGCCATGCTGAATCCAGCCATCCGCGACGCTATCCCCATTACCTGTTCCTGGTACAAGATTATTCCATAGGTACTCTCAAGAATAGGTTTAAGCATGGGATGAAGGTAAGATATTTCCTTTTTTCCATTTTTATTATCTACAAAGTCATTGACCATACCGCTCTGCAGGGGGCCCGGCCTGTATAATGCAAGGATCGCTATTAAGTCCTCAAACTTATCAGGCTTCATTTTTATTACCAGGTCCCTCATGCCGGAACTCTCAAGCTGAAATATTCCCGGGCAGTCTCCTTCGCCTAATATCTTAAAAGTTTTCTTATCATCATTTTTAATATTGTTTATATCTATTTCTATACCTTGATTCTTCTTGACCAGAAATAATGCTTTATCGATCAGGGAAAGAGTCCTGAGCCCAAGAAAATCCATCTTCAGGAGCCCAATTTTTTGTATATCCTCCATCTTATATTGAGTTACGATTTCGCTGTCCCCTTCTTTTTGGATCGGAGTATAATTAAAGAGGTCCTCTGAAGAAATGACCACCCCTGCAGCATGTATGGAATCCTGCCTCGCCAGACCCTCGAGTGATATTGCAGTATCGATCATCTCACTGAATTTAGTATCATTTTCATATATCTCTGCCAGCTCGGGGACTTTATCCAGTGAAGCTTTTATGGTCGTATT
>SDBU01006793.1_pt1 | contig 13378 bp, 19 predicted proteins | sample 2277071 | NCBI WGS metagenome assembly SDBU01 (sample SAMN10397929, study PRJNA504765) | marine sediment metagenome | isolation source: marine sediment core GS08_GC12, 126 cmbsf | place: Arctic Ocean: Gakkel Ridge, Loki's castle | collected 2008 | reverse complement strand
GATGATGAACAGTAGGGGTTGGTTTTCGGTGAAGCCGGTGTTGCGACAGATGACGCTGATATCGTGAGTCTTGTTGGCGGCGATGATGACGCTGGCGAGAACTTTTTCAACCTCGGTCTTGAGGGCCTCGGTGACCTTGTGCACGATCTTCTCAAGGAAGCCGGGCTTGCGAATCGGCGCCTCGACCACGGCCAATGCCGCGGCATCGATTGGCCCCATGAGATCCTCGGAGAGGAAGGGATTTCCGGCTTGAATGCGCTCGACGATTTTAGGGTCCAAGGGTATTTTGCCGAGGACGGGCACGTTATACTGCTCGCCGAACTTGTCCACGGTGCTCTTACCGAAAGGGTGATAGGTGATGGCACCGACCTTGAGGAAAGACATGTTCTCGATTATACCCAGAACTGGTATTTCAAGATATTCATGCAAGCGGAGTATCTTGTGGGCGGAGTCCACCATTGCGGGCTGGCTGACGACTATGCTGCCCGCGAGGTAGTCACCGACGATGGAGACGATGGCCCTGAAGATGTCACTGGATCCGCCGGGCATGTCGAATACGTAGTATTCGGCGTTCCATAGGCTACGATTGATGACGTCGTCGATGATCTGGACGTAGCGATCGCCGGGCATGCTGATGGATTGGTCGCGGGCGGTAACGAGGCTCATGCTGAACACGTCGATGCCCTCCCAGTCGTAGGGGCGGAACCGTTGCTCCGTGTCAACTCGGATGACACCGTCAATCCCGACAAATTGGCTAAAGCTGGAGTTATCCAAATCTGCGTCGATCAGTGCCGTCCTTCCCTCTTTGGATAACCGCTTCGCGAGATTTATTGAAATCAGCGTTTTACCGACTCCGCCTTTGACCGCAGTAACTAGGATCGCTTTCTTCATTTCTCCTGTTCCTCCCTTATTATCCAGAAGACCAAACTATCAGCCCTCAGTGTACTCGGCCCCCACTAAGTCCGCCACAGAGCTGGGACGACCGCGCTCGCGCCCGGGAGCTTGCCCGCCCTCACCGGTTAATGCCCCGAGTCCTTCTATAATGATCTTGACCGGTGAGCCGCGGCCCCTCAACACGTCGGCCATCTCATGCAATCCCTCGCCTGCAAGCCTGAATCCATCGTCCTTGTAGCCCTTGCTGTCATAGGGCCTGCCACGACGTTCGAGTTCGTCCTTGAAATCCCCTTTTTGTCTCTCGAAGCGACTGTCGTAGATTTCCCTGAGTTCCTTCACATCGGACTTCGATTCGGCGCGCTCCTCTTTGAGGAGATCCCGGAGCTCCCTCGCATTGTCGTCCTGACGGTCGATGGTGTGTTTGAGCGTTTTTTCATAGTCGGACTCGCCCGCGGGCGTGACCACGGGGGGGTTCTCCTTGAGGTTGCGGAGTTCAGTGGCGATGACACCCATGTCCTGAGTCAGCTCATTGATGGTCCGCTTGCCCTCATCCTCACGTCGGCGCCTCTCGTTGTCACGGTCACGGCGCTCAAGTATGTCCATGAGGGAGCGCATATTGAGGGGTTCCTCACCATAGCCACGGGGGGATCGATCCCAAGGCCTGCGATCGGGCTGGCGATATCCATCTCTGTCATATCCGCCTCTGGCGGGAGGGGATCTGTCACCGTGCTCTGTTCGCCGACGGCCATACATCGACCCGTCATAGCTTGTGCCGCTGCGCCTCACAGGGTATGATCGTTCATACTCATCCGCGCGCTCGGATTCAAGACCGAGGGCGAAGTAATATTCTTCAGCAATATAGCTCGCCTCTTTCTTCTGGGTGCCGGACTCAAGATCGAGCAACATACGCTGAACCTCTTGAGGATGCATTTCACCCATGCGCTCACAGCGTGTGACGATGATGTCCTTCGCTCGATCCTTGACCCCGAATTCATTGAGGATGCGTTCGAGTACCACGTAGGGGGGTCGGGGGCGCTTGAAGGGGACCCCCTCGGCTCGCTCCCGGAACTCCAATTCTTTGGGTCCGGGTTCGGACTTCTTGAGTTTCTTGAGTTCCGCCTTGGTCGGGATGATCTTCTGGCGGGCAAGTTGACCCTTGATCGCGCCTATCATTTGGGTGCTCAGACCGGTGACTTCCGAGATGACAGTCACTATGTTTGGCTCAGCATATCGCTCGGTCAGCATGGCTCTCGCCACGGCTTTTGGGTCTTCTTCGCTGGCTTCAGCCTGCTCTTCAGAACCTAAATCTTCCTCTGACATAGCTTATTCCCCATTTTGCTTAGGCGTTAGCTAGGCTTCGCCTAGGCAGACGGTTAGCTGATTGGTAAGTAGCCGAAGGCAACTTAAAACCTTTTTCATGGGGTAAACTTTTTATCAACATAAACATTAAATAATTAACGATGTTCAAAGACAAACTCACTCAATTGGCACTGAGGCGCGCGCGCTCCCGCGTGGCGACGCCGGTCATCATCAGATCCAAGCCTGATAAGCTGAGGAATGTTGCTGAGGTGGTCAGGCCCTTCGTCGATCAGATCAGATCGTTCCTGCCCCGGCTATCGGACATTAGGGACGCGGGCATGCCGTTCACGCCGTATCCCCTGAAGCTGCTGCCAAGATTCGATATGTTGGCGACCACGCTGCCGCGTGAGGTCATCTTCAGGCTGGGTGAGAGCCCGGATGTTGAGCTGGTCTACTCAGATGAGCCGCAGTATGCTTTCTTCAACACGGTGCCAGATGAAGGTATCTTCAGGGCGCCGCATAGAATGTTGAAGGAGATCACGTTCACCAGCACAAAGTGGACGAAGCAGCTTATGGGGGCGGACTTGGCGCATGAACGGGGATTCTATGGGGACGGCGTCACGGTTTCGGTGTGTGACACGGGAGCGAGCAGGGTGCACGAGCAGCTTAGGCGCGTGAGGATAAAGACCGTCATGAAGCAGTTCCGGGATGAAAATGGTCATGGCAGCTGGTGTACGGCATGCGTTGGTGGGGACAGGGGTGTGGATGATTTTCTGAGCCAGAGGAGCGGGCGAGTCGTGGAATGTGAAGGGATGGCACCGAGGTGTAATTTGATGGCGGTGAAGTGTCTGGGATACGTTATCGGGATGGGGTCAACGAGCCACATAATCAGCGCGATTGATATGAGCTTGGAGGCTAGGGCGGATGTGATCAGCCTGAGTTTGGGTGGGGACAGCGTGGAGGCGACGCCGGATGAGGATCCGTACTACTCGGTGATGGAGGAGGTCGTGAGGCAGGGCAGCATACCTGTGGTGGCGGCTGGGAACTCGGGGCCGGGGAGTAAGACGATTGGATCACCGGGGGCGATGCCTCAGGTGCTGACGGTGGGGGCGTATGATCCGATCACGGGTAAGATGGCGGACTTTAGCAGTAGAGGCCCCACGAATTGGGGTGATGTCAAACCGGACGTGATAGCGCCCGGCGTTTCCATAAATTCAGGCATCGTGGGGGTGCTGGACACGAGCGGAGACGGGATGTTCTCACGTTATTCCCCAATTTCAGGGACCTCGATGTCGTGCCCGCACGTCGCGGGTTTGGTGGCACTTATGAAAGAGGCTCACCGGAAGGTGCTGGGACAGGAGTTGACGATGGATGAAATCAAGACCATGATGGCCGCGTTGGGCATGGAAAAGAGCAACTTATACGGACACGGCGCGATCAATTGGTCAACATACGAGAAATGGCTCAGCACGCAGTATTCGGTGGAGTTGTGATGGAGCGCAGGAAGGGCCTTATTCAGCGGATCGTTGACGGTGAGAGGCTGTTCCCCATCCTTGGCCAGAGGGATGAGGGACCAGAGGCGATCGTACAGCGGTGGCGTGAGGAAGGATACTCGCCTGAAGCCGTGAAGATGGCGATTCGAATGTCAGATAATTGGCTTAAGAAAGTAACAAAATAAAAGGGGTGGGGCAAGACCAAAGTTCTGAGCTTACTCAGATACTTTAGCTAGCCAATTTTTTGCCCACTTGTTGGCGTCGGGCGCGTGGTACACGCCCGCGTCCATGCCGGCATTATACGCTGCCTTCATCCGAGGACCGAAGGGTAAAGCCGCGTAGTTCGCCTTCGCCCTCGGCTTCGAGGCATTGTAACTAGCCGCCATGGTACCGGCCTTCGCGGCCAGCTTCCTCTGGCCCTTGGCCGCCATCTCTGCGAGAGTTCTAGCCATATCTGCTCACTAAGTTGCCTACGGCAATTTCAATATTTAAACTCGCCTGAAAGCTGGAACTGATGATATGGTGGGGGGGTGGGTCCCTGAATTTCACTTCTGCTTCGCAAGTATATTGACCACGTGATCGGCCTCACCTTTGGTGTCGCCCTTCATCAGCCGGGCGATCTTCACCACGTCACGCACGTCTAGGCTGTCCAGCTTATCGATAACCTGTTTTGAAATGTACAGGGCGATGCTTTCATTTGTGCCCTCGCGCTTGGTGAGTACATTCACGGCGATGTCCATGAACTCAGCATCACTGTAGGGCTTGAACTTCAGCAGTAAAAACCTGCTCATCAGCTCCGCTGGGATCCGTTCAATGCGGTTGGCGCTGGCGAAGACCCAGCATTTGAGCTTCATCTGGCGGTGGCGTTTGTATTTGGTTTCGGTGATGATGCCGCGCTCCATGAGGCTGAGCAGGGCGGCTAGGTTGGCTTGATCATCGATCTTGTCCAGCTCGTCGATGATGAGGAAGCGGGGCTTGTCCTTTTCGTTCAACAAAACATCATAAAGGCCGGCTTTGCTGAGATTGCTGCCGAGGATGAACTTGCTGCGGGGTAGGCGATTGAGTTCTTCAAGCATGAGGCTCTTTGCAGATGCTGGGACGCCGTAGAGGAGGCCGTGCACAGGCTGATTGGAGCTTATGCTGCGGTTGATGATCTCCTTCTTGCCCTCGTGTCCGATGATAATATCAAACAAATCGGGTGGGATGAAGTCCTCCTCGTCGGGCGGTGCGATCATGCCTCGGTAGTCGCTGAGGGCGCTTTTGACCGCTTCGCGGTCTGAGACCTCGTAAGTGCAGGACTTGTTGGATTTGAAGAGAATGTTCAGGATGCCGCGGGTGACTAGACTGTTGAGGGTGCGGGAGTCACCATGAACTTCGAACCATTCAAATCCTGTTAGTTGATATTCGCCCCGATCCGGGGGGTTTTCCTCAAAGTTGACGATTTCCCAGAGGAGGCGTTCACGGTCTCCGTCCCTGTCGTCGCTGAGGTAGGACAGGGCGGCGTTGTAGACCATGCGAGGGGGTGGGGTGAGTGCGGACATCGGTAAGGTATGGCGGGCGAGCTTTAAAAAATTTTATCCCTGATATTGGACAATCGTACCTCTAAATCCTCTAATTCCGCTATCTTTTTATTGATAGCATTCAGAGCGATTTCGGGCGTAATCCGATATTTTATTGCACCCCGGTTAGCGCCGTTCCATTTTCTCTGCCTAGTTTTTCCCCAATCCATGAAATCTTCAGGGTATGGAATCTCAGGGACTCTCTCAAAAAGACCTATTTTAACAAGTTTCTTGAACGCTTTATAAACATTACCTCTATCATATTGTTGATTGACCCGGACAAAGTCCGGGACAGTTGCCGTCTCGTGTTCACATAGAAAGTCAAGAACTTGAATCGTAAGTATCCCTCCCATAGCTTTTCCGATTAATAATTTTAGAAGCTCGGCGTAAATCTTGGATTTTTGGGTATCCCTCATATCATCTACTCAGGGGGTTTTCATACCCTTCGGGTATGGGGACGCCGTTCAACAGACCTTGTAGGGCGGGGTGGAATGGCAGCATGTACAGTTTGTTGGCTTGCTCCATTTTGCAACGCTGGAGGGTATGGTCACGGCACTGATCGCATTCCCATGACCAGACGGCGCCGAGGCCCTTGATCATGGTGACGAAAGACTCCTTCTCAGGGCTGGTGTGAGCGCTTTTGCCGATGTAGTAGTCGATGTGTGCGGGGTCGTGGCCTTTGGACATGCCGAGGATGAAACTGGCGGGGAGCACAAGTTGGCCGGCGTCGCCGTAGAATGCGGTGGCGCCACAATAGCAGGCGTAGGCTAGAGTGCCGGCGCCCTTGATCCAGTCCATGTTTATGCCACAGCCAAGGCATTTTATTTGAGTCATTTCAGCCTGTCACCCCAGCCTAGGATCTCATAAGCCCGCTCGATAAGTTGCCTGAGGTCACGACCGTCTTGGGTCACCTGATAGAGGTAGGGCACGTTTTTCGGGGTCCTGTGGGGAGGGCCTGACATAGACTTCCTGATGTTGTGCACCTTCTTGAGGAGACCCCTATCGATTAGGAGATCATGGTAACGTCCGCGTGTGTTTGAAGGTATCGGTAAATGAGAAAAGTCGTGGGTTCCTCCGTGATCTTGAGTATTTCTTGAATTATCTCGATGGGGCTCCTGTAAGGCATCTTCACTCACCCCCGACTTCCTTCAGGAAGTCGTCGATCAGCGCCGAGACCAGAGGGCTGTCATAGCGGAGCATGTAGTCGCCACCAGCGGCCTCGTTGAGGCGGGACAGGACGTTGAGGGAGCCGAAGTAGGCGATGTGGTCACCGATGATGACGGCTTTCTCGTGCATTCTGGGGACCGTGTTGATCTTGACCCCCGCGCCGTGCAACAGGTCTATGTTGAAGCCCTGCCAGTAGGCTGACTTGCCCTTGAAGTTCTCCACCGGTTTGGTGTAGACGGTGAAGTCTGCCGCGGAGCGCTTGATGAACGCTAACATTTCTTCGACCCGAGGTTTCATGGTGAACGGGCTGTAGATGGTCACGGAGTCGGTGGCGTCGAGGATGTCACGGGTCACGGCATCATAGAAGGCGGAGGGCGAGAGGACCTCGGGTTTGAGGAGGAGGCTCACGGCCTTGCGGAGGAGGGGCATCTTGCTCATGGCGGACTTTAGCGTTTTGAAGTCACGATCCTGAACCTTGGATTTGACCTTAGAGCGCAACATCATGGATACCTCAGCGGGATGCCGAAGCGCTGGCGTTCGGACTTGATGACCTCGATCATGCGGGTGAAGGCGCGGAGCTGGGCCGGGGTGGGTTTGCGACCATAGGTTTTGATGAAGTCGTCACGACGCGTCATTCAGCTCGCCTCTTAGATTGATGAACGCGTAGCAGATGAACACTATGATGCTGATGATGAAGACACAGATGAAGACGGGGTCGGTGAACCAAACTATCAGTCCTCAGCCTCCTCAGGATCCTCAGGATCCATGCCACGGCCGTTAGAAGCGAAGAACTCATAACATAAGCCGCAAACTCCTCGATTCTCGTCAAGCTCAAGTTGAGATACATTCTTCTCACAATTAGGGCATTTTATCGAGCCCTCAGCCTCCTTGAGCGTCTTCTTAGCCCTTAAATCTCGAAGATCCGACTCTAGGCGCTGGCGGCCTTTACGCATCTGAACCTCCTGAGCCTTGAGGTCCTCGATGCGGGAAACAAGGAGCTCCTCGCTCACGCCTCAGCCCTCCTTAGATGCCATTTGCTTGCCTCATCACATTCAATGAGGCCTGCCTTCTCAGCTCGAATAAAGCTCCAGTCTCCCCAATAGTACGTATAACCCATGCGAGTGTGCCGCCTTTTTAGGGGCAATGCCTTGGCGACCTCCATGGCTGTTGATGGATGCTTCTTCAGGTAAGCCAAAACACGATGCGATATGGTTGGCTTCATGTCTCAGCCTCCAGAATTTTACTAAGTTCATAGATGTCTTGTGGGTCAACTTCGTTTCCTAGTTGAGCGTAGTGCCATTTCTTGACGGCTTCGAGTTTCTGCTGTGCCGTCAACATTTTATATAACAAATCACAGTTTTCCTTGTCTGTCTTTTCATAGATAATCTTCACCTTCTCAAGCCAAGCATCGTGCTTCTCCTTCCATTCCCGCAAGTCCCGCATATATTCAACCGATCTAAAGTGATCAGTTGGTGTGGGTGATACTCTCCAATCATCCACCATTCTACTGTATTTTTTAGCCCTTGAATTAGGTATTTGAGGTTCCTCACCCCAGACGTCGACGCTGCTATCCACCATCAGACTATCTCCTCGTAGCCTTTGACTACACAGTGAGGTTCTTCGCCCGAGGTGTCCCAGTTAGGCCTCATGTACCATGTGTCCAGAGTAGGGTTGGCGATCCGGATCACTCGGCAGCGATTACACAGGTCGAAGCCAACATAGACGGGAACTCTGCTGATATCTCCGTGATCGTCGAACTCTCTGTAAACGTAGAGCTTCTCCCACTCATGCTCCCTGAACTCAGGCTTCATTGTCCTCCGGCTCCCTTGTCCACCCAATCCCTCACGGCCTCGATGAAACCCCTGCTCACGTTGCCCCTGTATTTGCCATACTTCTGGATGATCTTGATCTGGAATTGTTTGGCTAGTTCATCATCCATTTGACATTGGAAGGTTCTCATGTTAATAAAGCTTAGTTAAATAATCATATAAGCCTTATGCTCCCAGAATGGGAGCAATATATGATATAAGCCTTAAAACTTCCTTAAAAAAAGTTTTATCAGAATATATCATACCTTTCCTCATATAAGGCTCTAAATTAGCTTTAACATTCTTCTTAATCTTCCTCCTTCCTCTTCCTAAAATAAAAGTCAGGAAGTTAGTAGAAGGAGAAGAGGGAAGAAAGAGAGAAAACTTAGGTGTGGGTCTTCGCGGGAAGTAAGAAGTAAGTTTTTTAGAATTTTAATTGAATAATATCTCCCCTTTTTATCAGAGCATGAATATATGCGGTTAAAAACTTCTTTGCAGGAAGTTTTACCCCTCTTTCACTATCCTGTACATCTTTGGCTTCCTACCCCCGGTTGATGTCCCATCAAACTGTACTATCCTCCCCGATCGTATGAGCGTCGATATAAGCTGATCAAGTTGGTCCGACCTCATCATGCTCTCCTTAGTCAAATTCTGCCTCTTGATCCCGCTCTGTCCCCCGCTCGCAACAAGCCTCCATATCCTCTCCAACGGCTCCTCGAACGTCTTTATCGGTTGCGGCTCCTCCCCTATGCTCAATATGATGTCGTCCACCCTCGCCAACACAGGCACCATGAATTGATCTGCCATCATCATATCTTCCATCGTCACAGTGATCTGTTTGAAGCCGCCTAAGCCCTGCAGTTTCGCTTTCGCTATCCTCCGCAATATCGCCAGCTTCGCTGCATGCTCCCACATCGACTGCCGATAAATATTTGCATTCGTCGGACTTCGTTTCAGTTCCTCATCTAGCAGCCTCGCCTGTTCATTCACGTGTTCAAGCACCCTCGGGTGAAACTGTGCGTCCATGTACGGTGGGCTATACCCCCCGGCAATTTTGTGATACTTCACCATCATCTCCATTATCTTGTCAGCATACGCGTCCAGCTTCCCATAAATTTCATCCCGCCCATCCACCAACGGTGGCATCCACCTGTTCAGATCCTCCGGCTTCACGTGCAGTATCATGATCCGCCTCAGCAGTCCCTGCCTCACCATGCTCATGTCCAGATACCATTTCGGCTCCTGCATGCCGCTGAACATCGTGACGTACAACCCCGTCGGTATGCTGCGCCCCCCGCGTCCTCCTCCCCGCCGACTCAGTGAAATTGACCCACCCTCGCCATAGTACAGTTTGCTCAGCAGCGTACTCACACCAATTTGATAGTCTCTCGATCCCATCCGTTTCAGCACGCTGCCGATCTCAGTGCTCACGATGGTGAACACCTTCAGCCCCGAATCCTCAATCTTGTCCATGATCCCCTCAGGCGTCCCCTCTTCGATCGTGCTATCGTTGATCATCTGTTCACGATACGCCGCCGTGATCTCCGCCTTCTCAGCTTCGCTGAAATTCCGCTTTGCATCCTACTTTTTCTTCCCCTTCGTGAATCGGCCAGTCTCCTCATCCCAATCCATGAAATTCGGTGTGATGTGGATCGCCTCGAAAAACTTCACCATCGCTCGCTTGTAGATGTAATCCGTGTAATGCTGTATGGTGCTCCTCCTCATCCGCCCCGGTATGCTCGATAAGATGATCCACGTATTCGGTTTGCCCCGCTGGGGCATCTGAGTGCACCGGAAGAATCGGCCTAGCAACGTTGACATGATATAGTACCCACCAGCCTCGATGAAGCAATCTGGACTGTCGCAGTAAGGCCGGACGATGCCGACGAACTCATCGATGAGGTCAGTCATTTTTCTTTCCTCGGAGCACCTTTACCCTCCGCAAATAATATGGATAGAGGGGCTTCCCCTTCCCCTTCGGTAACACCCTCAAGACCCCCGGCCTTGACCTCGCAGCCACGCTCAGCAGCATACACGCCTCATACAGATCCCGCCCGCTGTAGTACCTGTGCAAATTATCCATCAGCCACACCAGATCCTCCTCCTCCAGTTTCACGACCCCACCGCTCAGCGCGTGATTCACCAACCCAAATTTATCCTCTATCTCATACCCCTCGCCGCCGTACATCACCGCATTTATGCTGCTCCTCACATCGCCCGTGACTTCGCCATATTTCACGTCCAAACCTTCGGTTTGCGCTATCTCCTTGACCCGCTCCACCACCTCCGCGACCCTCGGCCGATAGAACCTCACGCTGACGCACTGCCTCTTGATCCTGTCCGGCACCTTGTACGCGTCATTCGCAACCATGACCACGGGATGTTTCGAGTTCGCCAATATACGTTGCATCAGCTCCCAGTTCTTCAGTCCATCCACCTCATCCATCAGCACCACCAGCTTTCTGAATCCCCGCATCCTCACTCGGCCCAACAATGCCTCAAGCTCCCCCTTCCGGCGCTCATCGCTGGCGTTGACCTCCATCACGCTCATACCCAAGTCCGCCGCCAGCGCGTAAACTGCACTCGTTTTCCCTGTGCCGGGATCGCCGTGCAGGAACGCGTGCCTCCCATCCGCCATCGTCCCCTTCAGTTTGCCTATCGCCTTCTCATTGCCGATAAGCTCTGACCTCGTCTTAGGCCTCCATTTTTCCGTAATACTTATTTGAACACCCTCCTCAGCGTTTTGGGTGGTTTAGGGAATTTGAGTTTCTCGAACCATTCCGGGTTCACAAGATATATTTTTTTGAACCCTTTTACCCCAAAGTTTCTAATCCGTTTCTCGAACCCTGTGGTCACCACACGGTCCTCAAAGCTCAGTATGGGGCTGACCATATGCTGCTTTATGAACATTTCAACTTGTTTCATGAGGGAATCTGTTCTTTTATCGAACCTTTTCTTCGTCCTCACCAGCTTCCAGTATTCATCCTTCTCCCAATCGGAAAGTCCTTCAATGCTAAAGTCCTTGTCGATGGCTTCTAAATCAAAATATGGGTTGCAGAGCGCCGTGTAATCCGAGTCTAGCCCCTGTATCAGGTCGCAAAGCCTTAAGGCTTTATTTTGTGCGTCCTGCAAATCTTTAGGTTTCATTAAATACCTCCCTCAGCGGCTTCATCCTCGCCCTTATCTCATCCCGAACTTTTCGCCAGCATACGGGTCCAAAAACCCCCGTATCACACTGAGCGGGTTTCTCAGCGATCGGTTGCATCTACCGCATTTGACGCTCATTCAGCCACCACCTCAAATTCACCCCGTTCTCCAGCAGCCACCACAGACTCAATGAAACCTGACTCGGATTCGACCGCTCAAACCGTTCCTCCACCGCCGTCCACGGTACGAAAAAATATGGGTAATTCACGGCCTTGAAGCCCCTTGGTCGCACGTTTTCCTGTTTAAGCCCGCCCGTTCCACGGTACTCTGTCCTCGTGATCTTCACCATACCCGTTTTGCCTCCAGCGTGCACGCCCTTCATCGTCTTCGATTCCGCGGCCCATTTTATCCCGTCTTTGATGAAGTAAAAATCGGGGTATCCATTCGGATCATCGGTTTCTTCGATCTTGCAACCGTGCACGTACAGGACAGCTTTGACGCGCTCTTCACCCTCTGTGCCGATGAGATAATTTTCCGGTCTACCCAATAATTCACATCCACAAACATATATCATTCACCGTACAGTCCAATTGCCAAGGGCACCATCCATGGCACAATCCGCTTTCCGCCCTCGGGAACTCACCTCTCTCCACCATCCCCAGCATCCTCGCGCGCTCGCGTCCGAGCCAACCGTCCGTCACCACCGGCATCTCCAACACCCGCCCCGTGTACAACGCCACAAACAAACACCGCTCCGCGGTGTGCCCGTGATTCTCCAGCATTGTCTGGTACACCTTCCCCTGCCTCAGCTCTGAATCCCTGAGGTAATTCAGGTTGCCCGTTTTCCAGTCTATACAAGTTTTTTGGGGGTCACTGTGAAAGTCCACTATGCCAACGTACTTATCATCCTTCAATCTCGCTTCGGTGAGGGTGGGTTTGTACACCTTCCACGTCCTCCGCCGATCCAGCTCGAAATTCACGAAGTTCTTCCAGCATCGCTCACCCCGTTTCTTCAGCTCCCTCAGCTCCCGCTCATTGAACGCCTCATCCCACACGCCGTCCGCCACGCCCCGGATCGCCGCTTCGGTGGGTCTATCACTTATCCTCCCAAAGTACATCGCTATCATGTCGTGTATGTTGCTCCCCAGCATCATAGCCCCCTTGTCGGTTTGCATTCCCGGTCTGCCCTCTTTTCCAAACTTCCACTTCATCGGGCACCCACTCTCCGGTAGGAACGCGTTCATATCCGATGGGCTGACCAACCCCCGCTTCAGCCATTCCTCAACATTCATGGGCGTTATTCACCTCGAACCACTCCGTGAAATTTGGGTGTTCTATCCTGACGTACTCCTTCCCACATTCTGAGCACTTGTAATATGCCCCGATCTTGAACATGGTGCAACCCCCACAGGCCGGACATTTGCACCCCTTCCCCAATCATCTCGCCTCGAACACCATGAAGTACGTGTGCATTATCACGCTACACGGCCTATCCTTGACCTGAAACGCCGTTGGGCTCATGCGGTGATGGATGTAGATGAAGAAGTCGGCCCACCAGAAGTTTCCGAAGGTGCTGAAGGTGTTCCCCCAATAGTGGTGCAGGGGATAGAATGCCCGCTCGTCGGTCTGATATTGATCCGAACATTTCAGGATGAGTTTCCCATCGGGCTTCAGCAGCTTAGGGAACACATCATTGGCGTCTGACATCTTGTCCCTGAGCTCCTCGAAAGTTTGGTCATACCCGCCATAATCATCCTCCCTCTCATCATCCGAACCCTTGTAGCCGAAAAGATAGTCTGGGTCAAATACCACGCAGTCAAACTTTGGGTCTCCCCCACGCTCATCGAAAACCTTCGGCAGATCCCTAAAGTCCGCCACCACGTCCTGTCCCAAGTCCCGTATGTCGCTGAACACCACCTCGCCATAATCCTCGATAAGCAGCTTACCAGTCCTGAGGCTTCGCTTCATGAACCTCTCCCACAGGTACCGCTTGCCACACGTGGGATCAAGT
>SDBU01006792.1_pt1 | contig 13379 bp, 17 predicted proteins | sample 2277071 | NCBI WGS metagenome assembly SDBU01 (sample SAMN10397929, study PRJNA504765) | marine sediment metagenome | isolation source: marine sediment core GS08_GC12, 126 cmbsf | place: Arctic Ocean: Gakkel Ridge, Loki's castle | collected 2008 | reverse complement strand
GCCTTATATCTATATTAATTTTTATTTTCCTGCAGGGAGGGGCGCTTGGCTCGATAAGGGATTTGTTGAAAAAAAACTCGTTTTCCCTATCGGATTTCGTCGCTAACGGGAAAAAATATTATTTAAGAATATTGGGCCTTTTTCTTGCTATTCTCGCCGTTGCTTTAGTTGCAGTAATTATACTTGCCCTCCTCTCAAGCGGCATTCTCGCAATAGCAAATAATGCCTTTACGAGGTCACTTATCACCGCAGTTATAGTGATACTTTCTCTTATAGCTGTCGTACTGCTTTTGTTCCCGATTTATATAATAGTGTTGGAAGAAAAAGGGCCGATAGAGGCTATTAAGAAAGCCATCAGAGTAAGTTTGGACAATTTCTGGAAGGCGCTTGGACTTTTCTTGCTTTTATTAATTGTAGCATTTGGACTGGCTTTTATAATAGGAATTTTAACAGCACTCATAAGCGGAGCCCTTCCGATAACCGCTGGACAGATTATTATGTTATTTACGAACGGCGTCTTGCAGTCTTATTTATCGGTTGTTATGATGGTCGCATTTATGTCATTCTATCTCGGATTACCCCCCAGGGAGGCAGGTCCAGAGGGCCCCGTTTCTACACCTTAATTAAATTAATGAAGACATTATTTGAAGTTAGATGGCATGGCCGCGGAGGTCAGGGTGCCAAGACAGCGGCCCAGTTTTTAGCCGAAGCCGCTTTAGATGCAGGTAAATTTATACAGGCATTTCCTGAATATGGCCCTGAACGCGCAGGCGCGCCTATAAGGACATATACCAGAATAAGCGACTATCCTATAAATATCCATTCCGGAGTTACAAATCCCGAAGTTGTAGTAGTTATAGATCCCACATTGCTTGATTCTATAGATGTTACAGAAGGTCTTGGCAAAGACGGGGTGCTCGTTGTAAATACGGGCCAAAGTCCGGAAGAGATAAAAAAGAAAACTAAGTTTAACAAAGGAAAAGTAGCCACCTCGGATGCTACCAAAATATCTCTTGAGATTTTGGGTATATCCATGCCGAATACACCTATGCTCGGTGCGCTTTTGAAGGTAGTATCTTTAGTGTCATTGGAAAGAATAGAAGCGCAGGTCAGGAACAAGTTTCTGAAGAAGCTCGGCCCCGAAAAGACAGAAGCGAATATAAAAGCGATAAAAAGGGCGTACGAGGAAGTAAGGGTAGGATGAAGAAGAAGGGTTGGAAGAGTATACCGATAGGCGGGATAATCGATAAGCCGGCTACGGCTATGGAGTATAAAACCGGAACATGGAGAACATTTAAACCGGTTATAGATAAATCCAAATGTATAAACTGTCTCCAGTGCTGGATATATTGTCCGGATTCCGCAATTGGAGTTAAGGATGGCAAGATAGCAGGTTTTGACTATGACCATTGTAAGGGTTGCGGTATATGCGCCTCTATTTGCCCTGTGAAATGCATTAAAATGGAAAAAGATCAATGACTACAAAGAAGTTAGTCCCCCTGACCGGAGATCAGGCTGTTGCAGAGGCAATGCGACAAATTGAGCCGGATGTTGTTGCGGCATATCCGATTACTCCGCAGACGGAAATCGTGATGAATTTTTCTCAATTTGTAGCTGACGGTAAAGTAAAAACCGAAATGATACCTGTTGAATCCGAGCATAGCGCTATGAGCGCGTGCATCGGGTCTGCTGCCGCAGGAGCGCGCACTATGACGGCTACTTCGGCAAACGGCCTTGCGCTTATGTGGGAAATAGTTTATATAGCGGCTTCGACCAGGCTTCCCATTGTCATGCCTGTCGTAAATAGGGCCTTGTCCGCGCCTATCAATATCCATTGTGACCATTCGGATACTATGGGCACAAGGGACTCGGGATGGATCCAGATTTATTCAGAAAATGCTCAGGAAGTTTATGAAAATACAATAGCAGCCGTGAGAATCGGCGAGCATAAAGATATAAGGCTCCCCGTTATGGTATGTCAGGATGGTTTTATCACAAGTCATGCGGTGGAAGGAATTGAGATTTTTGATTCTAAAGTAGTTAAAGATTTTATAGGAGAATATGAAATAGAGCATTCTCTTTTAGATGTCGATAACCCCGTTACTTACGGGCCTCTGGATTTGCAGGATTTTTATTTTGAACATAAAAGGCAACAATCCGAAGCTATGAAAAATGCATTAGGCGTAATTCCGGAGGTTCTGAAGGAATTTAATAAAATATTTGGGAGAAATCACGATTTACTCGAAGAATATAAGTTGAAAGATGCGGATATTGCGATTGTAGCGTTGAGTTCTACGGCAGGTACTGCAAAAGTTGTTGTTGACGAATTGCGGAAAGACGGAATAAAAGCAGGCCTTTTAAAACCCATATTTTTTAGGCCTTTTCCGAAAGAAAGAATCACCAAATCCCTATCTAATCTAAAGGCAGTAGCTGTTTTGGACAGGGCTGAGTCTTTTTCAACAATGGGGGGACCTCTTTTCAATGATCTTAGAAGCGCCCTTTACGATTCTAAAAAGAGGCCTTTATTGGTAGATTATATTTACGGTCTTGGCGGCCGCGACATCTTCCCGGAGGATATAAAAAGAGTTTTTAAAGATTTAGAAGATATCAAAAAGGCAGGAAAGGTAAAATCGCTTATTAATTACGTAGGAGTTAGGGAATAGTGGTTTGTATTTAGAGATTGCTTCGTCGGCCCTTCGGGCCTCCTCGCAATGACTGTCATTGCGAGGGCACGAAGTGCCCGAAGCAATCTCAAAAACCGACGACCGAAGGAAGTCCCGAACGACTAAAAGGAGTTCTGAGCAAAGCGAAGAATGAAGTGAGGGATAACCGAAAATGGCGAATATAAAGGAATTATCAAAAATACCGGAGCGTTTAACAAGCGGGCATAGGCTCTGCCCCGGATGTGGGGCGTCAATTGCTGTAAGGCAAGTTTTGATGGGAACCAAAGACCCTGTTGTTGTCGGCGCATCAACAGGCTGCCTTGAGGTCGCAACGACGATATATCCTTATACTGCTTGGAGTGTACCTTTTATTCATAATGCGTTCGAGAATGTAGCCGCAACCATTTCAGGCGCAGAAACTGCTTACCGTGCCTTGAAGAAAAAAGGGAAGATTAAAAAGGAAATAAAATTTGTTGCTTTTGGGGGCGATGGAGCGAGTTACGATATTGGGCTTCAAGCTCTTTCCGGCGCTTTAGAGAGAGGGCATAAATTTGTTTATGTCTGTTACGATAACGAGGCCTACATGAATACTGGAATACAACGTTCCAGTGCAACACCATGCGGCGCTTCAACCACTACAGCTCCTGCAGGAAAGGCAAGTTATGGAAAGCCTCAGGCTCGTAAGGATTTAACCGCAATAGTAGCCGCCCACAACATTCCTTACGTTGCTCAGGCGACGATTTCACATTGGAATGATTTAATTACTAAATCCCAGAAGGCGTTTAATGCCGATGGCCCTGCGTTTCTAAATATACTCTCACCATGCCACAGAGGTTGGCGTTTCCCGCAGGAGAACAGCATAAAAGTGACCAAGATGGCGGTTGAAACCGGTTTCTGGCCTTTAATCGAAGTCGAAAACGGTGCATGGAAGTTTACTTATAAACCCAAGGAAAGAAAACCTGTTGCGGAGTTTTTGAAGATGCAGGGACGCTTTAAACATTTGTTTAAAGAGGAAAATAAGTCTGTGTTAGAGAGCATCCAGAAGGAAATTGATTCAAACTGGCAAAGGTTAGAACGTTTAGTTGAAGCCGGATGCAAAAAGGATAAAGATTAATCTGCATTGCTTATAAGCTTGTCTGTTTCAGTCCAGCCTATTTTTGTTAAAAAAATGCCAGCTGTTTTTTCTCCGTATACAAGAGGAGAGTCTTTTTGCCAGACAACTTTTCCGCAGGCATTTATAGGCTTTGAATGTAAGGATTTGAATATACTGAGTTGGAGAAGGTCGTCTCTTTTTAATAAACCGGAGAAGAGGATTTTAAGACCCATGCGAGAGGCATTTTCAACTATGGCGTGTTTCTTTTTATTAAAAGGGCCTTTTATTTTTCTGTACAGTATATCATAATGCACAGGATATCTCGGATATCTTCTTCTTTCCACCATTTCCAATATCCTTTTTCCTACCAAGCTTCTTCAAGAAAATTGCCTTCGGCAATAACTCCGGTACAATTTTCAGTGGTTGGAATTTCATTTTTTGAAATTCCATACCATAAAACAAGTATACACTATTTATAATCAGGTTTGTGTAAAACAAATGTAAAAAATGAAGATAAAGAAACTACAACCTTGTGTAATTGCTATACAAAATTTTACTTTTATGGTATATTTATGCCGAGATGATTGCAGAAGGGGGGGGGTGTAAATGGGCATCAAAAAGCGTAAACAAATAAAATCGAGACAAAGAGCGAGAAAAAGAGAGAAAAGGCGAAAAATGAAACAAAAGGGCCTGAATCCGGATGATTTTTATTATGAAGGGCTCTACCTCGGTTCGCCCCGTTAGAAAAAATTTTCTAAAAGGTCATAATTTCCAATTATCCCGGAACTACTGTAGAATTTACTCAGGGTCAGATGAAGATTGGAAAATCAAGGCCCATGGTGATAGATGTTCCAGGCACTTATACTTTAGAACCAACCAGTAAGGCCGAAAAAGTAGCTTTAGAGATGTTAAAAGACGGCGGCGTCGTTATTAACATTATTGATGCTGCGAATTTGGAGAGATTAGGGGACTTAAGCATTAAACCGCTGACAGGCATTCCTATAGCCATCAGCGTTATATATTGCACCTTTTGGGTAATTCGCTTTATCGGCGAAAGTTTAATAGGCTAGGTATTTGAACCTTTATTTGAAGGTATGTGGATGCCTCTAATAACAAAATTAAGCCTTGTTTTAGGTGAAGGAACTTTCCTGCATAATATTCTTATAGGTAATCTTATAGGAATGCTGGGGCCCCTTAATTTGACTACCAAACAATTGGTGATTAGTTCTACAATTTTAGCTATCTACTTTCCTTGCATTGCCACCTTCGCGGTCTTAATAAAAGAACTTGGCTTAAAAGATACGTTGAGGTCTTTAGCAATTATGCTTTTTGTTGCCCTTTTAGTAGGAACGTTACTCAACGTAATACTATAAAAGATAGACAAGAGTGGATAAGAAACTTACTTTGCTTGAGCATATCGAAGAACTTAGGGTAAGGATTCTAAAATCTGTCATTTTTTTAATTGTTATATCCTGCCTTGTTTATGCTTACGTTGACCCCATCCTTCGCGTATTAGTTAAGCCTGTCGGAAAACTCGTATTTATAGCGCCGCAAGAGGCATTTACTTCGAAGATTGCAATAGCTTTTTTTGGGGGATTGTTTTTGTCCGCGCCTTTTATTCTTTATCAGATTTGGCAATTTGTTTCATCCGCTCTAAAAACAAATGAAAAAAGATATGTTTTGATATTTGCGCCGTTGTCCCTTGTTTTCTTTATAGCAGGCTCTGTTTTTGGGTATGTCACAATTGTCCCAATAGGAATGAACTTTCTACTCGGATTTGCCACAGATTTTTTGACTCCCACGATAACTATAAGTAGATATATCTCTTTTATAGGAACTTTAACTCTGGCCTTTGGGGTAGTTTTTGAGCTTCCCTTGATAAGCCTGTTTCTTACAAAGATAGGCGTAGTCACGCCTGTATTTCTATCCGGCAAAAGAAGGCATGCGGTAATATTTATATTTATTACCGCGGCAATGCTTACGCCCCCGGATGTAATAACCCAATGTTTAATGGCAGTGCCGCTTTTAGTTTTGTACGAAATAGGTATCGTCTTTTCAAGATTTGCGTACCACCCAAAATAAAAAGCGCCGATTTTCTCGGCGCTTCGTTCAAATCCGGCTCGGGTGGATAGGGGCTAGAAAAGCTCTTTACCGTAATCTTTTTCTATAAAATGTTTGGTTAATTGTTTTTTTAAATAATTAAATGTTTCATCTACGTCATCGAATATTTTAATAAGCTTTAAATCCTTTTTGGAGATTGTTCCCCATTTATACAGTTCATCAAAATTGATTATTCTCTGCCAGTAATCTCTGCCAAACAGAATGACCGGCAGAGGCTTTCTATACTTACCTGTCTGCGTGAGAGTAAGTAACTCAAAAAGCTCATCCATCGTCCCAAAACCTCCCGGGAATACAACAAGCGCTTTCGCTAAATAAAAAAACCAGAATTTACGTATAAAAAAGTAATGAAACTCAAATGCAAGGTTCTTAGTCTGGTAAGGATTTGGATATTGCTCCATGGGAATACTGATATTTAAACCTATAGATTTACCACCCGCCATTTTTGCGCCCTGGTTTCCAGCAGCCATTATGCCGGGGCCACCGCCGGAACAAATCATGAAATTTTTACCTTTTTTTCTCAAACCTTTAAAGTAATGGGTGAGTTTCTTCGCAAGAAGACGAGCATCTTCGTAGTAACGCGACATTGCTACATCCCGCCTTGCTTGTTCGTACCGGCGCTTGAGATTGATGGAGGGGGATTTTGCTCTTTTTATTCTCTTCTTTATCATCTTAAGTTTAAGAGAAGTAACACTCCGGGAAAAAATTCTAGACGATCCAAAAAATACAACAGTATCTTTCACGCCGTATTTACGGAAACGCGCGGCAGGCTCAATCATCTCAGACAAAATTCTTATAAGGCGCGCGGATGGACTATTCAAAAAGTCCTTATTTTTGTAGGCTTTTATCAGCCAGCTATATTTAGCTTTCTTTTTGCTTTTTGGCTTCATGATCTGAATATATCACAATATACATATTATAGCAATTTTTTTATACCCGCAGGTGGTAATTTATCCGGCTTGATGCCAACATTTAGCGTAAACTCTTCATTGAGTTTCGGAAGCTTGATATTTAAGAAACCATGCTTTTCAAGGGCGGCCTTGAACATCTCTTGCCGATTTTTTTCTCCGTGGACTAAAAAGAGATACTTAAGTCTCTTTCTATTTAGATTTGAAAGGAATTCGATCATCTCCGCCTGATCACCGTGGGCGCTGAATGAATCTAATACCTCTATCCTTGCCTTGACCCTTAGATCCTTTCTAAAAATCCTTACTCTTTTTGCGCCATTTCTTAAAAGCGCTCCTAAAGTACCGGGTGCGCAGTAGCCAACAATCAATATTGTGGTATTCTTATTTTCAATATTGTGAAACACGTGATGTCTTATTCTGCCTGCTGTTATCATGCCCGAGGCGCTGATAATAATGGCGGGCCCAATTGAAGCGTTTAGCTTCTTTGAATCCTCAGCTTTTCTTATATATTTAAGGTTGGCAAAACCAAAAGGATTAGGATCGGTGAGCATGTAATTTAAGACCTCATCATCAAAACATTCAGGATGCAATTTAAAAATATCTGTTGCATTGGTTGCCATGGGACTGTCAACATAGACAGGAATCTTGGGTAATTTCCCTTCTGTTTCTAACCGGTCAAGCATATAGACGATTTCCTGAGTACGCCCAACGCTAAATGCAGGAATCAGAAGCTTGCCGCCCTTAATAACACATGTCTCATTGACGATGTTTAATAAATTTTGCGAATTATCAGACATCTTATCATGCGCCCTTCCGCCGTATGTTGATTCACACAGTAAAAAATCAAGATCATCCATCGCGCCAGGATCTTTTAGTATCGGTCTTTGAGGTTTCCCAATATCTCCGGTAAAACCAAGACATATCTCCCGAGAACCTATCTTTATTCTAAGAGTGATACTCGCGCTTCCAAGAATATGGCCGTTATCCCTAAAATTTACAGAGACCTTATCATTGATTCTGTGCAATTTATCATAACCGATACCAACAAAGTTTCGCATACAATTTTTGGCATCCCGGGTAATATAAATTGGTTTTACATCTTGAGGCTCGCCCCGTTTTTTTCTTCGCTTATTGCTATAGTATGCATCCCTCTCCTGGATCTTAGCACTATCCGTTAACATCATTGCCGCAAGATCCCGCGTTGCGCTTGTAGAGAATATATTTCCTTTAAAACCATCCTTAACTAATTTGGGAATTCGACCGCAGTGATCAATGTGGGCATGTGAAAGCACCATACAATCAATCTCTCGCGGGTTAAACAGCCAAAGCCTATTGAAGTCATTAAACTCTTTTTTCGTCCCCTGATAAAAACCAGCATCTATAAGAATAGTATAACCATCATCCAGGGTCAATAGATAACAACTTCCAGTTACAGTTTGTGCAGCACCACAAAATTTAATTTTCATATCTCCTTCTATTTTAGCGTATTAGAAGATACAAAACAAGTCCAATATAAATCACGAATTGACTCACATTATTAAAAATACTCATGAACCCATTATTAAAGAAGAATTATTTAATAGAGTCCAAAAGTTAATAGAAGAAAGACAGCCTAAAAATCAAGCTGCTCAAATTACAGCAAGTCAATATTTACTGTCAGGCTTAATAAGGTGTGGAAAGTGTCGCGGTGCACATGGTGTTACCGGTTATGGCAGAGATAGAAAATATGCCTATTATAACTGCATAACCTACTTTAAAAAGGGCAAAGATACCTGCGCTGGTCGTAGAATAAGGGCTGATGAGCTCGATAAAGAAATAATAGAGAGATTAAAAGAGCTAAAGAACCAAAAAGACACATTGCAAGAAGAAATCGCTTATTATGAAAGTTTAAATACTCAAAATCAACCTGTATATATTACGAGATCTATGATAGATAAATTTCGCAAAGAAATGGAGCAGATTTTTATGGGAGATAACGTACAGGAAAAACGGGATTTTTTAAAGAAGTTTATTGAGAAGATTATTGTAAAAGAGGAGAAAATCGAAATTGTTTATTATGCGCCCAGAACTACGTTTCTTTCTTGAGAATTTTTCTATACCTCGTACTCCTCCCTAATCCAATCCTTTCAATTTTCTTAAGGCGTAAAAGCCTATCCAATGCTTGATTCACTGTAGGACGCGCTACTTTAGCCTTCTTTGCTATTTCACGCGGAGAAGCCTCATTAACCTGCTCTAAATATTGCCATACGGCCAATTGTTTAACAGATAAAAGTTTTTCTATATTCTCTTTTGATAATAACTCTACAGCCATCTCTGACTGCTTAACAATAATAGTAAGAAAGAAATCAAACCACGATACAATATTAGGATGGTTTGTCTTAAAGGTTTTTTGACTTCTTCTTAGAGACATATAATAGTTTGGCTTATTATCTTCTACTAGTTTTTCATGAGAAACATATGGCATGTATAAATAACCTGCCCGCAATAATAGGAGATTGGTAAGAATACGTGAAATACGACCATTTCCATCTTGAAAAGGATGTATGTTTAAAAAAGTAACGAGAAAATTACCTATAATGAGCAAAGGATGAAGCTTTTTTTCATTAAATGCTGATTGAGTTGCTTCTATCAATTCTTGCATTTCTTTCGGCGTGAGGTATGCAGGTGTGGTATCAAAAAGGATCCCAATGCGCTTTCCCTCCGCATCGATCATCTCAACTTTGTTTTCCCTCTTCTTGTATTCGCCCCTATGGAGTTTGTCTTTCTCTACGTATTTCAATAATTCCTTATGGAAATGCTTAATAGCGCTTTCAGAAAATTTGATACTTTTCCAAGCATCAAAAACATTATTCAAGAGTTCATAATACCCTTTTACTTCCTGTTTATCTCTATCTGTAAATTTATGTATAGAGATGCCTTTCATGAGTTTTTCAACATCATCATCTGAGAGATGCGCTCCTTCGATACGTGTAGATGCACCAGTAGAAGTAACGAGAACCCATCTTTTAAGGCGCCCTAAGACTTGAGGACTTAGTTTTGCACCGGCAATCCACTGGCCTTTTAATTCATCGATTTGCGCTATTTTTGTCCAAATTTCTGCTGGAAGCTTTCCCAATCTTTTATTAAATTGATTTATCTTCATTTTTACCTTTGAATCTACGGGTAAATAATCTTATATTTCAACTATATAAGATTATATAAGATTAGTTATTGTTCGTCAAGAGTTATTTAGGATAGCTCTAAGAATGGGCAAACAGATACTTTCTTAAGACGTTATGTCTCTTTCTTAAGATTTTCCAGACGTTTAAGGGGGTCAGGCAGGAATGAATCATGTTTGGTAGAATTATATCGATAGTTTGAAGCGAACAGGAATCGGGGAGCCAGTCTTGATGACCCCGCTTATCTTTATGGGTAGGCGGGGTTTTTTTGTCTTCAACAACGTCTGCATTTTTGGTAGTGGCCGCCCCCGCCCGGCCACTACCAAAAATGGCTGAATCTTCATTTTCAAAACCGCTTTTAATATAAAGGGTTAGAGCGATTTCGTCTTTGGAATAAATAATATTTTTTATGGATTTTTTGGCCCAATACCCTAAAGGGTAGGCTTTGCACAGATTTTTCCGGATTCCTTTTTGTTTAGTGAAGTCTTTTAGGAAGATTTGGAGGGTTTGCTATGCGGTCACAAGAGTCTTATTTGTAATACTCCAAAATTCTGTCTTTATTTTCGTTCTCTTTATATCCTTTATAGTAAATTTCTATAAGTTCTATTTTGTCTTCTTTTTCAAAATAAGCATATATGACTCTAATGCCACTAGCTGCACCTTTACCTTTTAAAGACTTGCAAGCAAATTTTTTAGCTTTATATATCTTAGGGTAATCGATATTAAGATCTGAAATAGCAAAAATACCCTTGTTATCTATTTTTAATTTATGATAAAGATTAAGCTGTTTTTCAATGAAAACTTTTAGGTCTTCTTCCAACGTACGAAATTTTTTTGAAAGTTTTTTGAGATCTTTTTGGAACTCGGTAAGCTGTCTTATCTCATTGAACAGCTTCTTCACTGTACGTCCTTACTGAATATGGTGGTGTGCGATAGAAGACCGATTCATAATCGATTATCTCGCCATCAGTTGTTGTTAACCAAGGAACGTCATTATGTGAATAGTCACTGATTTCACGCGCATTTTTATCAGAAAGCTTCTCTAACACATCATCTATTAATTTTATCTCATGTGCTTTCAATTTCTTTAAATCAGGTTCTCTTAATGGAAGATATTTGGTTTGAGGATATTCAAAATATTTGCTTTTAACTTTGGATAAATCTTTTCCTTCCATATCTTCCACTATCTTAATAAATTCTTTCGGTGTGGGGCCATAATTATTTTTTAAATAAGTTGCGCCTATTAATTGCTCTTCATACTTTTCATAAAAATCAAATTCGATAAAATAAAGCAGTTTATACAATACTGATTCACCTACGTTTGGTTTTGAACCGACTTTCCTCAGTATATAAAGTAAAACTTCTTTAAACTTATCTAGGTTCTTCTGAGGAACGCTGATTCTTAATTCTTGTTTAGGCTTTGATTTTGTCTGTTGTTTATCAAGCACCACTTCGATATCTTTTTCTAAATTTAAAAGTATATCCGATGACATATTAAATACCTTAGAAAGGCTTGCTATTTCATCAGCGTTTATTTTTCTTTCGCCATTCTCTATCTGAGAAAGGGTAACCCGGCTTACTCCTAACAAATCTGCGAGTTTTTCTTGAGATAACCCCAAACGGTTTCTAATATCACTAATCTTTTTACCTAACTTCTTATAGAAGGTAGCCATCTTTTAGCCCTCCTTTTTGTAGATTGCATATAAAGTATATCATATGTAATATATTCTGTCAAGCAGATGTTCGAAATTATTACATTTTACTTGACTCGATTTTACAACCATAGTAATATAGATGTATATGCTATAAGGCTTTTATAATGTAAGATTACTTTAATCCAAGGAGGGTAAAATGCAATTAAAGTGTGCCATTTAAGGACTATAAGGTTGTACAAAGGTTATCTTTTTGCTGGTATTTTGAAATGTAAAGAGTGTGATTCCTGTATGACGCCTTCTCATACAAACAAGAGAAAACAAAATAAATTAAGACGCTATTACTATTATCGTTGCACCAAGACATTCAAAAAAGACTGGGATAATTGTGGTACGAGACAAGTAAACGCTAATAGATTAGAACATTATATATTGCAAAACTTAGAAAGAATTTCTATGGATCAACATTATATAGACAGTTTAATACCAAAATCCCGAAGATTCGAGTCCAATTCGGGTGACCGCACAGGACTCGAACTACTTATCTCGGGACTATAGGATAAACTTATCTCTAAAGTGAGACTAGTTTCAAGCAACTTTATCTTTTTCTATATATTTAAATTGGTAACTTGCCTTTGAAAGTTTATTAAACAGTATTTCCTCCTGAATAAACATGGGAGATGTATCAATAATCTTCGAAAAACCTTCCCATATACCAAACCAGCCCAGAGGCATAAATATAATACCCAGAATTTCAATTGTCAGTTCCCTGTATAATTGGAAGTATGTAATTATCGTAAGAAAACCTAGGAAACAAATTCCCATAATAACAAAAATAAACCCTCTTCTTCTTATACGGTTGAGTTCCTTTTGTCTTTGCATAGCTCTATGTTTAAAATGTTTTTTTAATCTTTGGATAACTGCTTTCTCCGACTCGGCGTTCTTGAGTGAAGCTGGTGCATAAATGGTGACAAAAAAAGCGCCTTTGCGTGTTTCGCGATATCTTTTTTTAAGTTCTGCTATAAAATCTTCTGAAAGCGCGCGGATACCCAAAGGGCGAGGATCAAAATCGGAAAAGACATCGTCCCATGTATCAATTGCTATTGATATTTCTTTTATATCCTTGATCCTCTGCTGCGTTCCTTTTGTTTTATCTGTATTTTGCATCATAAGTTCACTTCTTTCAGTTTTTTGTATTATTTAGTAGTTAGGAACAGTTGTTAATAGCTCCTGATTAAGGCAAATATTAAAATAAGAGCTTCAATCTAGGATACGTAAAGAGAACCAGCACCAAACCAAGCATAATAAGTAAGATAATCAAAACTACTATAGGCAGCTTCCTTGAACGTAACGGGGTGCAACCGAACCCTTTTACGAACTGTGCTACCGCATCTCTCCGTTCCTTATGCGCATCTTTAGGTAGATATGGTACGCGAGTAAAGAGTTGTCCCAACGTAGCATTCAGCCGCATATGCACATTTACTGCCCAACCTGAGGCTTCCAAGAGGACACTCATATCTCTTTTGCCTATCTTGATAAAACCCATAATTATGCCCGGTAATAAAACAACGGTTGCTATCCCTAATAATGCAACCAGAATATGAGTTGGCTTTACCTGGGAGAGGGCCTTGGTAATATAGGCAAAGGATGTTCCGAGAGCCGCAATAGCTATGCCCCCACCTAATAAGAGATCGCGAGTCATGCCCGATGCGCTAGGGGCAGTAAAACTTTTCTCTAACTTGCCCTCGCGGGATTTGGTGAATTTATCTACTTGTTTTCTTATGAAA